>MDTG01422041.1_pt1 | contig 13720 bp, 19 predicted proteins | sample 811421 | NCBI WGS metagenome assembly MDTG01 (sample SAMN05326645, study PRJNA326480) | marine metagenome | isolation source: seawater | place: Pacific Ocean: South East | collected 2011 | reverse complement strand
TTTGATCAAATTTTTTTAAGATCCAATTTTTACCACTTACTGAAAGCGCATTCATTTATTGTAAATGTTTGTAACAGATTTAATAATTTTCTGATTTTTATGTAATGCAAATGTATTGACTTCAAATTCATTCCCAAGATCTTTTACACCTTTTGCTAAATCACCCGAAGTAACACCAGTAGCACAAAAAATAACATCTCCTTTTACCATATCGTCTATATTATATTTTCTTTTAAAATCGGTAATTCCAAGTTTTTTAGCTCTAACTTTTTCTTCCTCATCAAGAACTAATCTGCCTTGTATTTGCCCACCATAACAAGATAATGCAGCAGCTACCACAACACCCTCTGGAGCGCCACCAGTGCTATAGTAAATATCATTTTTTGGTTTATCTCCGATTACAGATAATGCTCCTGCTATATCACCATCTGTTATATAATTTATTGTAACATTAAGCTTTGTTAATTCTTTAACTATTTGATCGTGCCTTGGTCTTTTGAGAACGCATGCACATAAATCTGAAATTTTTTTATTTTTTGCAGCAGCCAATAATTTTAGATTTTTTTCTACACTATTATCTAAATCCATTAAATTAGCAGGAAGATTTGATCCAATTACAATCTTTTCCATATAGCTGTCTGGAGCTGATAATAAACCACCTTTCTCAGATATAGCTAAAACAGAAAATGCATTAGGATCACCATTAGCAGTAAATTTAGTTCCTTCTAAAGGATCAACAGCTATATCGAATTTAGGACCATTAAGTGTGCCTAGTTTTTCACCGATATATAACATCGGAGCCTCATCCATTTCACCTTCTCCTATTACGACCGTTCCTTCCATATTAATTTTATTTAATTCTCTTCGCATCGGATCAACCGCACCTTTATCTGCTGCGATTTTATCTTTTTTTCCAATAAATTTTGAAGCACCTATAGCTGCTTTTTCTGTAACTTTTATGAATAAATTTAAAAATTTTTTATCGATTGACATTAATTATTATCAATTCTTATTAATTTAGGATTACGTTTTATATAGTTTTTTCTAGATACTTCCCTAAGTGTCTTATTAAGAAATTTATCTTTAGATTTGTGTGTAATAATAACTATAGAAGATGATTTTTTATTCTTATCAGGATTTTGTACTAGTCTCTTTATTGAAACTTTATTCTTTGAAAAAATATTAGTTATATTAGATAGTACACCTGGTTTATCAATTACTTCAAAACGTAAATATGCTGAGAATAATCTATCACTTAAATTTCCAAACTTTAACTTTTTTCTTTTTTTTGAGGATAGAGAAAATGGAAATTTTATATTTCCTCTAAGAATAGATGATATATCAGAAATTAATGCTGATGTAGTAGCCGCAGGTCCAGCGCCTTCACCTTGAACAGTGATTTGACCCACAGGTCTGCCATCTACAATAACTGCATTTAACACACCATCAATGCTTGCAACATGAGTGTTTTTTTTAATAAGAGTAGGATGTACTCTCTGATAAATTTTGTTATTCAAAAATTCAGAGAAACCTAACAGCTTAATTTTATAACCTAGTTTATTGGCATTATCTATATCAGTTTTTTCAATATCTTTTATTCCCTCTATATACACATTATTATTTAAAAATGAATTAAAACATAGTGAGGTCAAAATTTTTAATTTTGCTGCAACATCATCACCATTTAAGTCGGAAGTCGGATTGGACTCTGCATAGCCTAGTTTTTTAGCACTTAGCAATACTTCCTTAAAATTTTTATTTTGCTTATCCATAGCTGAGAGAATATAATTGGACGTTCCATTAAATATTCCGTAAATTTTAAAAATTTTATTAGCAATTAAACTTTCTTTTAATGATCTAACAATCGGTACCCCTCCACAAACTGAAGCTTCGAACTCTAAGTTTACTTTATTTTTTTCTGCTATTTTTGTTAATTGATCTCCGTATTTTGCTATAAGTGCTTTATTGGCTGTCACGACATGTTTTTTATTTCTTAAAGCATTAAAAACTAATTTTTTTGCTGGCCCCTCTGCTCCACCAATCAATTCAACGATTAAATCAATATCTTTAACTTTTGTTGACTCTAAATAATTATCAAGCCATTGATTTTTTTTAATAGAAATACTTCTTTTTCTCTTTTTATTTTTTGCAGAAACATATTTAACTATTGGGATACAATTATTTTTTTCTGTTAAAATTTTTTTATTCTCATTAAGATACTTAAATAAATAACTCCCAATATTTCCTAACCCAATTATTGCTATATTTATTTTTTTCATATTTTTACTATTGTCTTATCGTAATATCAGGATAATCTTTTTTTTTACCTTGTTTCAATAAATATTTTGATATTTCTTTAATATTACATTTTTCTAATATTTTACAAACATCAGAGATATTATCCTTTTTTATATCTACTTTATTTGTTTTTTTTCTAATAGAATTTTTTTTGTTTATATTTTTGTCTTTGTTTTGTAATTTTTTAATCATTTTTTTGTTTTGATTTTCACTTTTAATTTTCTTTTTAATATTAGAAATTTCTTTATTGGATAAAATCTTTAAATCTTTTTTAGTATTTTCTTTAGCTAAAATACTTATTTTTTTCTTACCTTTTAAATCTTCACTAAGATTTAATTCAACTAAATTAATTTCTTCTTTTTCTTTTTTATCAATTATTTTAACCTCGATTGAAAGATTTTTTTCAAAAAATTGTTCAGCTTCCCTATTATTAATACATATATGATCACCACAAATTAAAACTGTTTTTGGTTTACTGCAACTTATTAATAAGAATGCTAGTAAAAAAAGTAATAATTTCATCTTAATCCTAAATTTTCCCTAAAGTTATATAAATGATTCATATTTTGAATCGCTTGACCAGATGCACCTTTAACTAGATTGTCTATTGCACAAAAAATAATATATTTGTTTTTTATTCTTGTTTCACAAACTGATATTTCACAATTATTTGTGTTTAAAACATTTCCCGATCCAATTGCAGAATTCAGTTTTAAAATTTTTATAAATTTCGATTTTTTATAAAAGTTTTTAAGTGAGTTTCTTAATTTATTTGCTGAAACTTTATTTTTTGCATTTACATAAATAGAAGTTAAAATTCCTCTGAAAGTTGGTATTAAATGAGGATTAAATGAAAATTTTACTTTTCTCTTTGTAAGCTTAAATAATTGTTGATCAATTTCGCACACATGTCTGTGCAATTTTGTACCGTATGCAAATGTAGAGGCATATAAGTTTTTATGCTTAAATTTTTTTTCTAAATTTTTTCCAGCCCCCGAAAAACCTGATTTGGAATCAATTGTGATATTATCGTTCTTAATCAATTTATCTTTTAATATTGGAACAAGTGGAATCTGGATAGAAGTTGGGTAGCATCCTGGATTTGCTATAATTCTATAATCTTTAATTTGATCTTTGTTTAATTCAGGTATTGAGTAAAGCGAATTTTTTATCAATTTTTTTGCTTTGTGATTAATTTTGTAGTTGTTCAAATATATATTTGAGTTTGAAATTCTAAAGTCTGCAGATAAATCAATAAATTTTAATTTTTTATTTTTAAAAAATCTTTTTTTAATAATTTTTTGAGCTTCACCATTTGGAAGTGATAAAAATACTAGATCTAAAATATTCCAATTTATTTTACTTGAAGATGTTATTTTTGGTAAATTTCTTTTAATTCTTTTATCAAAGAAATTGATCTTCTTTCCTAAATTTTTTGTAGCACATAAATATTTTATCTTTACTTTTGGATGTTTTGATAACATCAAAATTAGATCTAATCCGGTATACCCAGTAGCACCTATAACTGCTATATTTATTTTATTATATATAGACATAATGTCTTATATCACCGTCCTTACAAATAGTTAAATTTAAATGGTTATCGTTTAGAAAACTGAAAGCTTCTTCTTGCTTTTCTATGACCGTATTTCTTACGCTCTACTACTCTAGAGTCTCTTGTGGTGAGTTTATCTTTTTTTAAATTTTTCTTTAGATTTTCATCATGTAAAATTAAAGCTTTTGATATTCCTAAAATTATTGCTCCAGCTTGGCCAGATAATCCACCACCTTTTACAGAACATTTAACATCATAATTTGAAGCTACCTCAGAAATTTCCAAAGGCCTTGTCACAATGATTTGATGTACTGGTCTTTTAAAATATTCAGCCATTTTTAAACCATTGACATGAATATTTCCTGATCCTTTTTTTATCCAGACTTTGGCTATTGATCTTTTTCTTCTACCAGTAGCATATTTACTATCTTTAAAATCTAATTTTATTTTCTTACTTTTTTGTATGTTTTGATTAGCTTGTTCCATTATCTGATAATGTTTTTTTTGTTTAATTTTTCGAAATCAATAATTTTAGGTTTTTGGATTTCATGAGGGTGCTTGTCACCATTATAAATTTTTAATTTTGTTAATTGTTTTTTTGCTAAAGGTCCCCCTGGTAGCATTCTTTTTACAGCTAATTTTAAAATTTCTTCTGTTTTATTTTTCTCTTTTAAAAAAGAAGGAGTTGATTCCTTGATACCCCCTGGGTGCCCAGTGTGTCTAAAATATTTTTTATTAGTGAATTTTTTTCCTGAAAATTTTATTTTATCGATGTTAGTTACAACTACAAAATCACCATTGTCTATATGAGGGTTAAAAGTTGATTTATTTTTGCCTCTTAATACCTTTGATATATAGGCAGCTAACCTTCCTACAGCCGCATTTTGTGCATCTATGATATACCAATCTTTTTTAACTTCTTTCTTTTTAATAAATGGTGTCATGATTATGGGCGATAAATACAAAGAAAGGATAATAAAGTCAATTTATTTAGTTACATAATAGTATAGATTTATAGCGCTTAAAGTAAGTAACACAGCACTTATTTGATGTGCTGAGGCTAAATAAATATTAAGGTTAGTCACTAAAGTAAAAATCCCTAAAAATGCTTGAAAAAAAATAAAAAATAATAAGATTAATGTTGGAGTAAATAAGTTTAGTAATCTTTTTTTATAAATGAAGATTGTTAAAACAGTAGAATAAATTAATATTAAATAAGCTAAATTTCGATGATAAAACTGCACAAGAGATCGATTATCAAATTCAAGCAACTTGTTAAGACTGTCAACGGCTAAATCATTAGGAAAAATACTGTTGTTCATTAAAGGCCATGTTTGATAAATTTTTCCGGCATCTAAACCAGAAACAAATGCACCTATAATTATTTGAAAAAAAATCAAAATAATCAAAAAAAAATAAGGCGCGTTTTTAAGAGAAAATACAAAAAAATTTTTACTTGTTTGTTTAATAACATTAATGATAAGCCAATAGATTATAGAAATTATTATAATCGCAGTGGATAAATGTATTGACAATCTATAATGACTTACAGTTATGTCATTTACAAGACCGCTTTTAACCATAAACCATCCGATCACACCTTGAAAAAGAATTAAAGAAAAAATTAAAAAACAAATTTTAATATATTTGTAATTAATTTTATTAGATATGTAAAAATAGATTAATGGTATAAAAAAAAATATTCCAATTATTCTTGCTAAAATTCTATGAAAGTATTCCCAGTAAAAAATGACCTTGAATTCATTTAGGGTCATATCGTAATTGAGTAATTTGTACTGAGGGATTAGTTTATATTTTTCAAAATAAATAAACCAGCTATGATCACTCAATGGAGGTAGTATTCCAGAAAAAAGCTCCCATTCAGTTATTGAAAGCCCAGAATCAGTTAATCTTGTTAATCCTCCTATTATAATAATAAAAAAGACCAATATTAAAGATATAATTAACCAAGATAGAAATAGTAAATTTATTTTTTTCTCGTTTGAAAACATGATTTATAATATAAATTTAATTATCAGAATTTAAGAATTATTATGTCGCGATGGTAAATAAAAATATACTTAAAATTAGAACTAAATTAGATAAATTAGACAATGAATTTCTTAAAATAATAAAAAAGAGAACAACACTTGTCGATTTAGTTATAAAAAATAAGAAATTTAAAAAAGATATTATTGATAGAAAAAGAATTTCTGTAATATTAAGGAATATTTCAAAAAAATCTAAGCAAAAAAATATCGATCCAAAAATAACTCTCCGTATATGGAGATCTATGATTAAAGCTTTTATAGATTATGAGTTTAGAAATTTTGGAAAAAAATAATTATTTACTATGTGGGGGAAGTTTTTTCTCTACAAAAAATTCATGCTTTCTTGTATTTGGATTATATTTTTTAAGTTTTAATTTTTCTTTTGCCTTCTCACCCTTTGTAGGTTTTTTTGCATAATAGATAAATTTACTATCAGGATTACTTTCTGGAACCATTCTGACTTTAAGATGAGTTTTTTTTGCCATATAATTTAATTTTATTTATCCTCTCTAGTAATAATTTACTTCTAGTCTTTAAGTTCTTTTTATAATAGTCAATTTTTAAACTATGATTATTATAATCGTCAAGTTTATTCAATTCAATTTTAATCATTTTTTTTACACCTAAAACAGTCATTCCTTTGTTTTTTAAGAAAAATTTTATCATCTTAATTATTTCTAATTGATTTGAATTATAATATCTTCTTTTGTTTATTATCTTTGGCTTTATAATCGTAAATTCTTTTTCCCAATACCTCAATATATGATTTTTTGGTTTTTTTGTTTTGGGATCAACGAAATTCAATATTTTCGATACTTCGGATATGCTTAAGAATTTATTCATAAATATTACTAATTTTATCAGTAATTTTTTTTGATGCTGTAAAGCTTATAGTTTTTCTTGCTGTAATCAAAAATTTTTGTTTAGTTTTTGGATTCCTTCCATATCTTGCATTTTTATGTAGAATTTTAAAAGAACCAATACCCTTTAAATGAAAATCTTCATTTTTAATATTTAGCAAAATTATTTGTATTAGATCATTAACCAGTTTTTTTGAATAGTTGATTGAGAATCCAGATTTATTGCTTAAATATTTAATTAAATCAATTTTTTTAAAACTTTTTTTATACACTTTTTGAATGTTGTAAATTTTTTCTTATTTGAGACATTAAATCTCCTTTTACAATTTTATAACATAGATCTATAGAATGATAAAAACCAATAGAGTCTATTCCTCCATGACTTTTAACAACAGGTCCGTTTAAACCTAAAAAAATTGCACCGTTATATTTTCTTGGATCAAGTTTATCTTGAAATTTTTTAAGAGAAAAGTATGAAAAGAGCAATGATATTTTTGTTAATAAATTTTCAGTAAGAGATTTTTTAAGATTTTTGGTAATAAATTTTGCTGTTCCTTCCGCTGTTTTTAGAGCAATGTTTCCTGTAAACCCATCGGTGACAATGACATTAGACTCTCCACTCATAATATTGTTTCCTTCAATGTAACCATTATAAATAAAATTATCCTCATTTGATAAATCTCTAAGTCTTTTTGAAGCTATTTTTAACATTTCTGTTCCTTTAATTTCTTCAGATCCTACATTTAAAAGTGAAACTTTTGGGTTTTCTTTTGGAAATAAGGATTTAAAAAGTGCAGAGCCAAGTTCTGCAAAATCAATTAAATTTTGATCGCTGCATTCTATATTAGCTCCTAAGTCCAACACTACATTCATTCCATTTTGATTTGGCCATAAACCTGCCAAGGCTGGTTTACTAACTTCATTCATCATCTTTAAGATCATTCTAGAGATAACAAGCAAAACACCAGTATTTCCAGCAGACAAACTTATGTCTGATTTACCATCAAGCTGATGTTTAATACAATTCCACATACTTGTGTTTTTAGAATTTTTTACTGCAGTCATTGGGGTTTCAGCATCTGAAACAACAGTATCTGAATTAATAATATTTATAAAATTTGATTTGATATTATATTTTTTAATTTTCTCATTTAAAATATCTTCTTTACCGAAAATATTTAAAGTAAAATCTTTATCAATATTCTTTTCTAAAAAAAACTTTATTCCCTCTATAGTTTTGTCAGGAGCATTGTCACCACCCATTGCATCAATAGCAATAGAAATTTTTTTGGGCATAATATAATATTAAATATCGAGAATTTTTTTTCCGTTATAATAACCAGATTTTAAATCAATATGGTGAGATAATTTATATTCGCCACTTTTCTTATCTTCAATTATATTCACAGAAGATAACTTGTGGTGAGATCTTCTCATCTTTTTTCTTGAAATTGATGTTTTTCTCTTAGGAACAGCCATATTTATATTTTAAAATTTATGGCTTCTTTTATCATATTTTTTAGAGATAATTCAAAACAAAATTTATAAAAATTCGTTAAATAACTTTCAAATTTTAAAAATTTATCACTTTTAGGCTCATTTAACTGATTAAAATACTTTAAAATTAGATTTGCATTCATTTTAAAATCTTTTTCACTTTGACCATCAATCTCAATTTTAAGCAAAATATCATAAAGTATTTTGTTTAAATTCTTCATTTTTGTGTTTACAGCTACATCCCCTAACCCTAATTCTCTTAAATCATTTTCTAAGTTGAAAAATAAACTATCATATGATTTTTGATCAAATTTTTGACCTTTTTTTTTGTATATAATCATCATTATTGAAAAGTGGAAAAAAATAAGATTAATTCGTGTTTCAAATTTATCAGGAAATTGCAGCTCTTTATAAAAAAAAACATTTCTAGATAAGGATAATAATGTATTATACAAATCACCGCTATGCTTAGAGAATTTAAAAATCATAAAATTTTATTTTTAAGTATACTTTTAATTATTTTAAATGCATGTCAATTTCAAGATACTTTAAAAACACACGGTATTATTTATTTAGAAAATAGATCAAATACCTTAATTGTTAATAAAACTAATAAAAATGATGTTGTGAAAGTGATGGGTCAACCCCAAATAAAAAGTTTTGATGATGATGATATGTGGATATATGCAGAGAGAATTTTGACAAAAGGAAAGTTTTATAAATTAGGTAAAAATATCCTCAAAGAAAATAACGTATTAGCATTAAAATTTAATAAATACGGCGTACTTACAGAAAAAAAATTTTTCAAAAAGGATGAAATTAATAAAATCGCTTTTTCAAAAAAAAACACAGAAAACGACATTTCAAAAAAAAGTTTTGTTAAAAATTTTTTAGAAAGTATAAGACAGAAAATGTATGAAAATAAAAGATAACTTATACATTAATGAGCTATTATCGCTAACAACAATAAAGCTACAATATTAGTGATCTTAATCATAGGATTTACAGCTGGTCCTGCAGTATCTTTATATGGATCACCTACAGTGTCACCTGTCACAGCTGATTTATGTGCCTCAGATCCTTTGCCTCCAAAATTCCCATCCTCTATATATTTTTTTGCATTATCCCATGCACCTCCACCTGCTGTCATTGAAACAGCTACAAATAAACCTGTTATGATGACACCTAATAACATCGCACCTAAAGATGATAGAGCTGCTTCCATGCCGCCTATCTGGAAAATTATAAAATAAAGTACAACAGGTGATAATACAGGTAATAAAGAAGGTATAATCATTTCCTTAATAGCTGCTTTAGTTAAAAGATCTACAAGTCTACCATAATCAGGTTTTCTCTTGCCCTTCATAATTCCTGGAATTTTTTTAAATTGTCGTCTTACTTCAATAACCACCGCCCCACCTGCTCTACCTACGGCTTGCATTCCCATAGATCCAAATAAATAGGGCAACATTCCACCGATTAACAAACCTGCTACAACAAAAGGATTTGATAAATCAAAGGTTACTGTAATACCCTCTAGAGCCGATCCCTTTACTGTTGAAAAATATTTTATATCTTCTGTGTAGGCAGCAAATAAAACTAATGCTCCTAACCCAGCGGATCCGATAGCATAACCTTTTGTCACTGCTTTTGTTGTATTACCTACTGCATCTAATGCGTCAGTCGTTTTTCTAACATTCTTCGGTAATTTTGACATTTCAGCTATTCCGCCTGCGTTGTCAGTAACTGGTCCGTAAGCGTCTAATGCTACAACCATTCCTGTTAAGGCTAACATCGCGGTTACTGCAATCGCAATACCGTATAACCCTGCAAGCTCATTAGTGTATAATATTCCTGCTACTATAATTAAAGCTGGAATTGCGGTAGCTTCCATAGATATTGCAAGACCTTGAATTACATTTGTACCATGTCCGGTAGTAGAAGATTGAGCAACTGTTTTAACTGGTCTATAATTTGTACCAGTATAATATTCAGTTATCCAAATTAACAATCCCGTAATAATAAATCCAACTACACCACAAATATACAAATCCATTCCGTTGAAAGTACTTCCATTATTAGAATATGAATTATTTAGTCCCACTATAGAGTTTGTAACTGGATATAATATTAGAAGAGATGTTATAGCAGTAACAATAAAACCTTTATATAATGCACCCATTATATTTTTACTTTTTCCTAATTTTACAAACCAAGTACCAATTATTGAAGTAATAATACAAGCTCCCCCAATAGCTAAAGGATAAATCATTAAATTATAATTTAAAGGAAAGAAAATTGAAGATAAAACCATTGTAGCGACTATTGTGACAGCGTAAGTTTCAAACAAATCCGCTGCCATACCAGCACAATCACCTACGTTATCACCTACGTTGTCAGCTATAACTGCTGGATTCCTTGGATCATCTTCTGGAATTCCTGCCTCTACTTTCCCAACTAAGTCAGCACCAACATCTGCGCCTTTAGTAAAAATTCCTCCCCCAAGTCTTGCAAAAATTGAAATAAGTGATGCCCCAAATCCGAGTGCGACTAAAGCATTAATAATTTCTCTATTGTCAACATTAAGATTTATCAAAATTATATAATAAAAAGTTATAGCTAATAAAGCTAGACCTGCAACCAATAAACCTGTAATTGCACCTGATTTAAAAGCTATTGTTAAACCAGATTGAAGACTTTGTCTTGCTGCTTCAGCAGTACGAACATTAGCTTTTACAGAAATGAGCATACCTACATATCCTGCAACACCTGATAAAAAAGCACCAATAAAATATCCTATTCCTACAAGATAACTAAAAAAATAAGTTACTATCGCAAGAACTATAACACCCACAATAGCGATGGTTTTATACTGTCTATTTAGATAAGCTTTTGCTCCAATTTGTATAGCTTCAGCAATTTCTTGCATTTTTGAGTTTCCAGGGCTTGAAGAAATAATTTGTCCTGAAAGCAAATAACTGTAGGCCACAGCTATAACCCCTATGAAAGCGATTAAGTAAAGTAATTCTAAAAAATTTGTCATGATTTAAAGCGCATAAATGCCAAATTAATGTAAAAAACGCAAGCTAAACTTATTTAAAAATAACAGCTTTTTAGTCATCTTTTCTCAGCTCTTTAGAGATTTTATCTAGAATTGCGTTTAAATAACCTATTTGAATATTCTCTAGAAAATGCTCTGAGGCTAACAGATATTCATTAATTATTACTTTCTTTGGGGTGTTATGCCTAAACATAAGTTCAAAAATAGCTGCAAATAGTATGATTTTTAAAAGTTTGTCAGTTTTAGTAAGATCAATATCACTTGCTAAATAAGATTTTATCTGACTTTCAATTAAATCAGATCTCTCTATGGTTCCAGTTACAACATCTTTTATAAACTTTCTATATTGGCTTTTCGGATATTCTATTAAAGCATCAGGGTTCATTAATGAATTATAAAGTTTTTGAATTACTTTTATTCGAGGAGTTAAATTTTTAGATTTTTTTGGGTCCATTTTGCAAAATAGACATTACTGCGTTAGCAGCTTCTGACCCTTTATTTGGTTTTTTATTATTTGTATTTTTGCACCTTTGTCGTGCTTGACTCATATTGTAAGCAGTAATTACACCATTTCCAATTGGAACATTAAAAGTTATCGAAAGATTTTGCATTGAATTAAATGTTGAGGAACATATTAAATCAAAATGAGGTGTTTGCCCTTTAATTACACAACCCAAAGCTACAAACCCATCAAAATTTTTAATATTTTTTCTTATCGCAATCGGAATTTCGTAGATTCCTGGAACATTAATAATGCTTACTTTGAAACTTTTATTATTTAATTTTTTTTTTGCACTAATAATTAATTTTTTTGAAATTTCTTCATAATAATTTGCGTTAACTATCAAAATTTTTTTCATTTAATTATAACTTGCTTTTTAATTTTTAATCCAAAACCATCTAACCCTATTATTTTTTTTTTGCTTCTTGAAATTAATATCATATTTTTAATATTAAGGTCTTTAATTATTTGTGCGCCAATACCATAGTATCTCAATGTATTTATGCTATTTTCTTTGGAAACATTATTTTTATTATTTATAATCAATAATAAAAAATTTTTATATTTTGACATAACGTTCAAAGATTTTTTTACATCAGTATTATTCATAATATTCTTGCTCTTTAATTTATATGAGAGGACTCTCACAGGTATTGATTTTCTTTTGTTAAATTTACCTTTTGCAATTACATAATTGATATTATTTTCTAATTTATTTTTGTAAATATAAATATTTATTTTGCCAATTTTGTTAATCGTTGATATTTTTGTATTTATTCTTTTTACTAATTTTTCATACTTTAAACGATGAGAAATTAAATCATCAATTGATGCTAATTTAATTTTATGCTTTTTTGAAAATTTAAAAAGATCGTTCAATCTGGCCATTCTCCCATCCTCATTCATGACTTCACAAATAACAGCGCTAGGGTTTAATTTTGATAATTTGGAAATATCTACAGATGCCTCTGTATGTCCAGCTCTCTCTAAAACTCCACCATTTCTCGCTACTAGGGGAAAAACATGTCCGGGAGAAACAATTTCACTTTTTTTTACTTTTGGATTAATTGCTGTTTTAATTGTCTTTGCTCTATCCTGAGCTGAAATACCGGTAGTTATTCCTTTCTTAGCCTCAATAGAAATTGTGAATGCGGTTTGCATCCGTGATTTATTGATCGATGACATTAAAGGTAATTTGAGATTTTCTACTTGTTTTTTTGTTAAAGCTAAACAAATTAATCCCCTACCGTGTTTAGCCATGAAGTTTATACTTTTAGAATTACTTTTAGAACCAGGTATTATTAGATCTCCTTCATTTTCTCTATTTTTATCATCAACCAAAATAAACATTTTACCTTTTTTGGCATCATTAATAATTGATGAAATTTTTGAAAATTTGTTTTTTGGCATTTAATTAGAATATTTATATATATATTTACTAAATATATCTAATTCTACATTTACCAGATCGTTAACTTTTAAATTCTTTAAATTAGTAAGTTTTAAAGTGTGCGGGATTACTGCAATTTCAAATAAATTTTGATAAATTTTAGAGATAGTAAGTGAAACACCATTTATCGAAATTGAGGCTTTTTCAATTAAGAATTTATTTAATTTTTTATCTAAAATCTTAAAATTCATAATCCAGGTTTTATCAATAAATTTTATCTTATTAATTTTCGCTACAGCATCAACATGACCTTGAATAAAGTGACCAGATATACCTTTACCAAATGATAATGATTTTTCTAAGTTTATAATTTGATTTGCTTTTAAAGTCTTAAAATTTGATCTTTTTAAAGTTTCATTAGAAATATAAAAGTAAATGTCATTTTTAAATACTTTATCCACTGTCAAACAAACTCCATCACAACAAATTGATGATCCTAAATCTTT
>MDTG01224486.1_pt1 | contig 13720 bp, 8 predicted proteins | sample 811421 | NCBI WGS metagenome assembly MDTG01 (sample SAMN05326645, study PRJNA326480) | marine metagenome | isolation source: seawater | place: Pacific Ocean: South East | collected 2011 | reverse complement strand
CACACGCAATCGTGCATACGTCCTTGGACGACACCTTGCGAGGAGGTTGTTCAGGCACCTAGCCCACCGCCAGTTCCTGCACCAGGACCAGCGCCAAGTCCAGCACCCTTGTGTTCTGGGATTATGTGTATGATGTATTGTGAACACGGTCATGAACTAGATGACAATGGTTGTCCTATGTGTCAATGTCGTGTCGAACCGGTTATCGAAAATACTCTGGATTCAAGTGGTCATCGCAGAACCCAAGATATGCCACCCATTGCGATAGATCCAATGCCACCTGTAGTTGATCCTGGATTTGGAGTCGATACTTCAGTAGGTGTATCCGAAGGAGGGCGATGTGCCTTAGGTTTTTGTGAGAATGCAGCCGATTGTCCTCAATGTCAAGCGGGGCTCACATGTGTGTCTTCACCATTAAATGATTGTGCGGGAACTTGTTACGGAACATGTCATGCTCCACCTTCAGTATTACCGACACCCGCGCCGACTCCATCTGCACCGATCAATCCAGATTGTGTCGTATGGAATGATGGGTGTAATACGTGTCAAGTTAGGAATGGTAATATGGTGGGATGCACGCGAATGATGTGCTTTCATCAAGGGACACCCCATTGTTTGGTGTATGGTCATCATTAACGATAGTCTCGCAAGAATCCATCAGGGGAATTGTAAAGCTTAGGAAAGCTTGTAAGATATTTTTTTAAGAATATTTCATGAATAATTGTTGATGAGATTTCTTTGTTTTATTCGCGTCTAACTAGGTGTAATAAGTTCTACTCATAGCATCATAATGAGTTTGATTAAGCACACAGAGTTTGAACCCAAGAAGATTCAGTATACCAAGCCGGAAAAGAATGGTGCGTATTACTATTCGACTATGAGTTATGGAAACACGTCTCCGATTCATATACAAACACCCAAGATGAAATGCAAAATAACTGGTTCTGAAGTATTAGATAAAGGAACAGGTATGATTGAAATGGAGCCGTTGGGAAGTGATTACAATTTATATGAAAAATTTGTGTATTTAGATGATAGAAATATCAAAGAAACCTATAACAAAAACAAGACATGGTTTGGAAAAGAGATACCTTTGGAATTGATTGATGACATGTATAAGAGAAGTAGCAAGGCCATCAAACAAGGAGACAAACCGCAGTTTAGTATAAAGATACCTATAGTCAAGGGAAAAGTGCAATGTCCTGTATATGATCAAAAAAGGACTTGCATAGACTTTCGAAAGATTACGCCAGAATGTGAATTAATTGTAGTAATTCATGTAAGGGGTCTCAAGTTTTTGAAACATCATTATTATTGTGACATGTATGTTTCACAAATCAAAGCGATTATTCCAAGAAAACAAAAGTATACAATTCCGGATACATATATGATAGAAGATGATGAAGAAGATGAGACAGAAGTATTAGATGAATCAGTATTAGCTGAACTTAAATATCGTCAAGAGCGAGAACAACGTTTACAAGAATTAGAATCAACATTGTCAACAAAACAAAAAGAACATGAAACAATTGAAACGGAGATAAACAAACTCAAACAAACCATTCAAAGTATCCAAATGGACATCTAGCGGAAAAAATAAGTGAGTGTGCAATTTCCTAAATTTTTTTTTATGGGCCTAGTATATAACGAATATGTTGAGTGATATATCTTCCTGGTGCAAGAAAAACAAACTTGTCTGCGTTGTTGTTGTATTGGCCGTGTTGTGGTATTTTGGATACTTGGATGGTATTCTCAAGTCGGTTGGGTTAGCAGAAGGATTCACATCCTCTGATTCGGCTTCGGTTGGAAATCAGGCAGTGTATGCTGCGGAGGAAGGTTCTAACGAGGGACAGATGGCGGTAAAGGGTTACCCCAGAACTCCATCCACATGCTATCCTCAACAAACTTTGAAGCCAGAAGATCTTCTTCCAGCAGATCAAGCGAAGGCAGCTGGCGAGTTTGCTTCATCGGCAATCACTGCACAAGGTCTCGATAATGTTAACATGTTAAAGGCGGGGGCACACATTGGTGTGGACACGGTGGGACAGAGTCTCCGCAATGCGAATCGCCAGCTTCGTAGCGAACCCCCAAATCCTCAGGTGAATGTCAGCCCTTGGCAAAACACCACGATTGGTCCGGATCTTATGAGACGACCTCTGGAAACTCCAACATGCGGTAGCGACCAGTAAATTTGCAAATGATTTAAATATTCAATGGCAATACTACAATATTCAGTATGAGTGATACATCTGCCAAAGATACAAAATTTAAAAGCGATCCCTATAATTCTAACAATCATCTGATTCAAGAAAGTGATATCTTGAATTGTATGAAATCTCTTGGTATTTCACATGTGGTGAAAGATATCAGTATTTATCAAAAGGCATTTGTTCACAAATCGTATACGCAATTGCCTGATTATGAAGAGTATACGAGACCCGAAAACTGTTTACCCCTGTGTAAAGAATCTTATGAAACCATGGAATTTTTAGGAGATGCATTGTTGGGTTCTGTTGTGTCAACATATTTGTATCAAAGATATGTTGGGCATTTCAAGATTGACGAAGGATTTCTGACAAAACTCAAGATACGACTTGTATGTGGTGAACAATTGGGATATTTGTCAAAAAGATTAGGTTTTGACAAACACATGATATTATCTAAACATGTGGATGAAGATTGTGATGGAAGAAATAATATTCACATACTGGAAGATATATATGAAGCCTTTTTAGGAGCGTTGTTTCTGGATACCGACAATTTAGAATGTGTTAGGAAGTTTATACTCTCTACGATAGAAATGTATGTAGATTTTGCAGATTTAATAGCAAGAGACAACAATTACAAAGATCAAATACTAAGATATCTTCAACACAATCACAAAGTTCATCCTACATACAATACAGTGAAAAATGAAGAAACTGGTAGATTTGAATGTGAATTGTATCGTTCTGAAGAGTTAATATCCAAAGGTGAAGGAACAACTAAAAAGAAAGCTGAACAAGATGCTTCTCGCAAAGCATTGATACACTATCACGTGATTTCTGAGTAAGTTCGGTAAGAGATATTTATCTACTTCACCAATATATAGGACAATGTCTGGAAAAGATGAATCGACCGAAGAATATCAACCTGCTTCACCGGGCGAGTATCAACCGGATTCACCTGGTGACTCAAATAATGATGAACCAGAAGATGGAGATCCAGAAGAACCAGAACAAGAACAAGAACAAGAACAAGAACAAGAAGATGAAGATGAAGAAGATGAAGATATATCTAGTTTTTTCTCTGAAAATGAAGTGGGTCTCAAAACAGTGAATGAAAATCGCAAGGCGTTTGTGAAATGGTTGAATCAAGATTTTTACAAGCGTATCCAAGGCATGTCTGAAGAATCTCCACTGAAAGTGTATCAGGTATTGGTGCAAAATTATTTGGGTTTGTCTACTCCATACAGAGGATTACTGGTTTATCATGGTCTTGGAACAGGAAAAACTGCTTCCGCAATCTCATTGTCAGAGGGATTGTCAAAGGAATTAAGAATAACCACATTGCTTCCAGCTTCACTTGAAACCGAATTTACAAAAGAAGTTCGAAAATGGGGACAAGATGAACTTAATCGTGAAGGAAAATGGATTCATCGGCCTTTATCCTCATTTAGCAAACAAGAATTAAGAGAACTTTCTGAGAAATATGCACTCAATGGTGTATCCATTACTAAAATAACGAATTCGACCAAAAAACAACTCAAAAAAGAGATAGCTATACAAAAAGACAAAGACTCTTTTGATGAAGGAGCCATACCTGTATTGCAATCCATGGGAATAAGAGAAATGACAGATCGTATATCACAGCTCAAGGGATGTTTTTTGCCTGACCCGGATGGAGTTCCCTATGAAAAATTAGATTACTTTGAAAAAGCCTACTTAGATCAACAGATATTATGGTTGATTCAGAGAAAATATAATTTCATACATTATCGTCCGTTTCCCAAAGTTATTGATAGGAGCGTATCTGATTATGTCAAGGGTGATGACCCTGATGAAGATGAAGAATTGTTGCGGGGAGATGAAGGAGATACCAAAAAAGACACAGAAAATCAAAAGATAGCAAAATTATTAGAACGACGCTTGCGATATAATCAAAAACATCATTCAGTCAATTCTCCATTTTTCAGAGAAGTATTGGTAGTTGATGAGGTTCATAATCTGGTTCGACAGATTTTGAATGGTAGTAAAACATCTCGTATATTTTATGAATGGATTGTGAATGCTCAAGATGTCAAGTTGGTGTTTTTGTCTGGAACACCTATCATCAATCGGGCATCAGAGATTGCGATATTATACAACATGTTGAAAGGATTAATCAGAGTGTATAGTTTTACATTAGAAACAGAAAAGTCAGCTGAAGAACTAACAGAAGTTCTTACACGAATCTTTTACAAAGATTTATCTCCGATTGATTTGTTTTATATTGAGTCTAAGGGAGGAAAGATCATCATATCATTTACTATGTCAGATCCCAAGTTTGAGTCAGCATTAGACAAAGATGGCGTTGTATATACTGTGAAGGAAAAGGATCATACATTCCAAGACTTTTTGAGTGCAATCTATGATGGATTACACAAAGTTGTGAAACCAGACAAAATAGTTCCGAAACAAAGTGTAATTGAGAACATGTCAAAGAAAAAGATGTTGGCATTGTTTCGGGGGGATCCTCAGATATTTGATAAAGATTTAGAAGTTGTCTTTAATCGTAGTCAAAAATTATTTGACATTGAGGTGGATGGACAATTAAAAGACATGACAGACAATGAAAGATTTATGAATTACTTTTTTGAGTCAGTTCACAGCCGGACTATGAATGCACAAAGAAGAACATTATTGAAACGTATGTTGATGGGTATGACATCTTATTATCCTATAGATCGTTCATCTATTGTCGATATGCCTCAAATAGTTAAACCGGTGATTGTCCCTGAAGCTTACAAAGATGTTCCTATCGTCAAAGACATGAATATAGTCCCCTGTATGATGAGTCAGGTGCAGTTTGAAAAATATGCAGAAGCGTGGGAAAGAGAGAAATCTATGGATAGAGGACGTGTTATGAGACAAGATGGGGATGACGCCTATCATTATCATACAAGAACACGTCAGGCATGTAACATAGTCTTTCGTAAAGATGACTTTCGCACAATGAAAATCAAAACAAAAGAAGATGCGAAAGAGGCGGATGATCTCAAACAACAAACTTATAGTCAGTTGTTAGAAACCAAAGATTTATCTTATGACAATGATTTGAAATATGTAAGTCCCAAGATGTATCAAATACTCAAAAATATGAAAAAGTTTACACCTGAAGGCAGGTCAACCGGAAAGGTTTTGTTTTATAGTGATTTCAGATCAGATGCAGGATCAGAAGCATTTGAAGTGGTGTTAAAGAGTAATGGTTATGAACGATTTGATGCGGATAATCCACCGAAAGAAACAGGTTTGCGATATACATTTATTACGGGTTCAGAACCGACTGAAGAACGAAGACGTAATAAAGAATATTATAATGCAGACAAAAACAAGTATGGGGAATATGTTCAGATAATGATAATCTCTAGCGCTGGTGCAGAAGGTATATCTCTAACATGTGTAAGACAAGTTCATATACTAGAACCCTATTGGAATTATGTGAGAATAGACCAAGTGTTAGGAAGAGCCATTCGTATGAGATCACATAATGCCCTTGACAAAAAAGACAGGAATGTAGAGCAATACATGTATTTGTCAATTCTCCCATATGGCAGCACAATGGAAGAGATATTTGAAACTGTAAAAAACAACAAAGAATGGACAACAAGCACAGGGATACCCGTGGATTCGTGGACCGATGTCAAAGCAGAACTTGCAAAAGAAATATACAAATCGGTTCGAGATTTGTTTGAGACGATTATTCGTATCAATATGGACACATCCGGAACATCTGTGGATCAAGAATTGTTTCAAGTTATGGATCAGAAATATCAAGTGTCTCAAGAAATAGTGAGCGCGATTCAAGAATCATCTATTGATTGCATTCAACATACACGAGATAATCCTCAACTAAATGATCGTTGTGTAAGATTTACAGAAAGAGCTCGTTTGTTAGACACTCCGTTTCAATATACAAATGTTGTGCAAACAGAACTTGCCTATTTTCCCGGGATCAATGCGCAACAACTTGAAATTTTAGATAAAACACAATTAGTATCTGAAGACTTACATTATCAAAAACCAGATATATATGTTGTCACATTATTGAATCCAACCGATATGAAAGAAACAGATCCCAAGGTTACCTTGGTATATTATCAATATGACAATTCAAATCTTTCAGATAAATCAAAACCCGATATTCGTTATCTGAGAGAACGAGGCACGCGATTGTGTGATTTGATATTGGGTCATGATGGAAAATGGATTGCATTGAAATATGCAGACAAACACACTACACTAGATGAAATACTCGGGAAACAATTTTCTGTTACGCATGAAGTATATGATTGTGATTCTTTAGTAGAAGATGAAACACCTCCCCCATTCAAACAAATGACTGCAGAAAGAAGACTAATTGGTTATCGTCTAAAAGAAAATGTAAAAGAAATACCGTTTTATATGACGGTAGAAGCTTCTCACAGTCGCGCGATCCATCGCTTTGTGTCATATAAACAATGGTTTCTGAATGGGTTCCAGATGCCCAATACAAAATATATATTGTATAATCAAGATGTCTATGTAGAAAACTCTGAATAAATTATCTGATTTATAATAATACAATGCAATATACTGTTTCATATGTTTTACCTTATGTTACGATACCGAATGTTATACTCTGTATCATAGGAATATTATTAGTCGTATTGGTCTCGAAACGAGTGTATCGCTATCTTACCGTTGGCCCCGCGACCTATATGAATTATACACCACAACAAGCATCCAAATATATAGACAAGGATAGGGGATTCTCTTTAAACAATACACAAGTGTATGTGATCAATCTCGAAAGAGATAAAAAACGTAAAGAGAGTGTTATCAGACAGTTTCATACACATTCAATACAGGGTAAAATCGCCACAGCAATTGATGGGAAAAAAATTAATTTATCTGATCCTCAATATCAACCTCATCTCAAGCATACGCGCGATTGGTATACAGAAGATCAAAAACGTGTGGGTCACTTTGCTTGTTTTTTGAGTCACATGAAAGTCTATCAAGAATTTTTGCACTCGGATAAGTCTTATGCTCTTATATTTGAAGATGACATGGAATTATTACCATCATTCAAAGAATTGTTACATACACATATGAGAAGAGTCCCTGATGACTGGGATGTAGTGTTGTTGGGATATCACATTGATGATGATGACGAAAGAGTGCGTAAAGGAAATCTTCAAGCACGCCTGATCAATGGTATTATCAATCCTACTTATTTCACAGGAACACATGGATATATTGTCAACAAGAAATCTGCAAACAAACTATTAAGACTGTTGTCTGAACACAAATGGTTGATTGATTGGAATATGGGAATGGAGGCGGAACAAGGAAAATTAAAGATATATGGCGTGTATCCTCCGATCGTATGTCAACCCGCTGTATATACTATTAAGATGAATGGATTAGAATATACTCAAAGCTGTAAACGAGATATGGGAGGGATGATGACATGACAGAACGACATTGAGACCTCTTAAATTTGAAGATTCTCTTCTACAGAATTAGCACACACACCAATATATATAACACTACTAATAATGAATATGACTGAGACCCCTGCTGAGTTGAACATTACGCGCACAAGACGAGTAAGGCGGTGCGGTATTTGCAGACAAGAAGGACATGACAGACGATGCTGTCCCTCACCTGAGGCGGTTGAAGAAAGAAGACAACGAAGAGCCCTTGAAGAGCAAAGACGTCAAAGATATCTAGAAGAACGCGCAAGACAACAAGAGGCAGAGAGACAATTTGATCGAGAAAACGGTTTTCGCAGTATTACGGTGCATAATCACAACAATTATCCGGTTGCAGTGTATTATCGGATGGACCGACCAAGTTGGGAACGTGGGAATAATATATACAAAATTTTACGTCGCCCCATTATTGACAGTAATGGCACGTATCGTATCAAGATGTATCATAATACGATTATTTACATTATCCCCGAAGCAGAACGGATATCGTATATTCGCAGATATGGTGACAGTTCGTGGTTGGATACCAATCGCTATAATGGACATGTCGTTGGAGAGTATGTGATGGATACCTTTGAAAACAATATATTGCATGCATCATCCTTATACGCGTATGAAGCTCCTAAACCTGTGTTAGATCAGTGGAAAGAATGTGCATTGAAATCACTCTATCTGCTTCAACAACTTGAAAGATTAGGGGCCTCCAATAACGATAACTTAGAACCCATTATGGATTTGGTGCAAGATATCACAATACCTGCACACACATATCTGGACAAAGAACTCGCAGGTGTTCCATCCGTGATGACTAATGTAACTTAGATAGTGTAGTCACAGTGTAGTCATAGTGTAGTCATAGTGTAGTCATAGTGTAGTATAATTGATAGTAGGCGATAATATATTTTTATTTTGTATAGGACATCTGTATGTGATTTTGTAAACTCATATCAATCAATGAATGAGTAGTATCGCCTGTAAAATTGCGGATCATTACATGAGGGGGTTGTGATTTTACGATTTCTACTTCGGATGCATAACCCTCACTTCCAAACAATCCTACAAGATCTGTTTGGGAGGGCATATTTTGTAATGTTAACCCCGTAAATACATCATCTACCTTTTTTACGAGTCGTATTTTACATATATCAGGTGTTTTGACAATAGGAACATGACCATTCCTATCTTTGATTTGAATGTGTATCTTATCGGTCGATTGAAGAGTCAGTGATGTTTGGGGATGATATGTAAGATAAGGCTTATCGTTTACAATGCGTGTATGCACCAATTCACATATTGTCGTGACTGATTGGTCATGAGACATAAATGTAATTTGAATCGTAGTTCCTGAAAACAAAGAGGAGTTTTCTTGAGGCAAAGTGATCTTTGTCAATGTATATTTTCCTGGTTCAACTCTAACAGTGTAATCATAGCGATTGCTTGATGACAATATGCGATTACTTGAATATATATTCATAGGTTGTGCATTGGGTGAGGCTTTTGCAAGTGGTTGAAGAGGTATTGTAAATGGTTCTGCCATACGGTCAATAAGTGCTTTATTAAGATCTATTAAGTTGTCAGTATCTATTTCACGGAATATCCGAGGATAGATTTGATTGTATCTTTCTTTGAAATGTATATCATGGGTTACATTACAACCGAAATCAGTTTGTATGCTTTTACAAAGCAAAGTATATACATGATTTCGGTTAATATCAGAAAAGTATTTATCATACAAAGACATGTTTGTGTATAATCAACAAAAAACCACAAATCTTTAAACACGAAAGATGTTTATTTAGTAACAGATTGTCTCATCTTAGGATGAGTTTGTTTTTCTTTCATGTTGCTGCCCATGGCCATACGATGCACACTAGCTGAAGAGTTCGTATCCACATGTTCATTATCAATGCTGTTGTTGATATCATTTTGGGGGACATACGCATTTGCAGAACGAATCGGTTTATCTATATCAAACTTCATGTCATCGGGAAAGGCATCTTTTGCATTGTAAAAACTGTAGTCAGGCATAAGATCAAAATCTTCATTCATTTTCACATCAAAATATCGACCTCCGCTAGTGACACCCGTGTTTCTTCCTGGAAAGATACCACTAACAATATCTTTTACAGAGGGACAAGAGGGACAGGTTGGACAGGTTACATTCGGACAACTGGGTCCCGGACTTGCAGAATGCACTTGATTGACCACTTCTACATCAGGACATTTTGTGTTTTTGATATCTCCGACGCTTTCTGAAATTTTTTCACCTTGTGAATATTGTGAGTAAATCATCGCTATAATAACAGTCAAAGCAATAAATACGATCACTTGAAGGATAAATATTTGTCTACGAGGGTTCAGGTAATAATACATATAGTTACAGCTAGATAATTATTCGTTAAACTCTTGATAGAAATCTTCTTGTAGATTTTCTTCTGGATTAGCGAGTCCGTCTACATCCTCAGGTTCATCGTCCATCGCACTGACATAATCATATCCATTGTGTTCTTCAATTTGTCCTTCTGTGGGGGGCGCGGGAAGGACACTTGGAAGATCCATGGGCGTATCTTCCCTATCGAGGCCCGCGTTTTCAAAAATCGTTTGCAATATCATATCTCGGTCTTCTTTGCTAGCTTGTTCCCATTCTGCATTGCCTACATAATTTCTTGCATTTTCTTCTGCCTCTCGGAACCAATTGGTTAACCCTGCTTCTTGTTTAGCAGTCATGATTTCTCTTTCTTCAGAACCAGCTGCACTGTCTAATTGACGGATTCTTTCTCCTTTTTCTCTTTCTTTTTGTTTGGCTAATTGTTTTTCAAGAGATTCTCCACGATTCATATACAGCCACTTGGGATCATAATGAGTCATAAACAAGTGAGTTACAAAATCCATCAAAAACAAACTACATATATGAACAGATCGTTGAATATGTTCTTCTGTTTCGTTTTCCAAACTAGAAAATAACAAGTTTGCATCGAGTGACACATCTGATTGTGTGTCTCGCAAGTCTTGGATATATCTGACTATTTCAGATAATACGTAGGCTAGTTGAAAGCGATAATAAATCATTGACAGTTTTTGAGTGTATTTGCTATGATTGTCACCCCTCAACAATTCTGAATGTATCAACTCATCTTGAAGATAATTGTGTAATCCAGTCAAATACACACAACTATCAATATCGTTTAATGCATAGCTTTCAAATCCAACTTGATACTTGCGACTGTTTGGATTCATCTGATAATCATGAATCAACCAAGAGGAAGGAACAACTGTATGTTCATCATATAAACTTCTTGCGAGGAATTTGTGGATGCCTTCCGTTGTTTTGGGAGTCAAGTTCCATCGGTTTGGAATATTCATAGGACGATTATTTACATCTTCCGCTCTACTTGTCGTCGAAAATACACTACCTGTTGTCAAAGACAACAGTTGATTGCATTCGGTTAATGATGTTTGTATATCTGATACTTGACATTGTTTCAGATAAGTTTGCATTATTTTAACCAGATTATCAGAAGTGTATTTTATGCCAAACAGTTTCGATAACCGATTGCGACGCTCATTATCTATTTCTGAACTTTGTGATAAAAACTGACATACAATGTCGATACATTCATTTTGATATTCAAGTAGTTGTGAAAATACGGTTTGTATCGATTTTGAGATTGCAGGTGAATCAGATTGTTCTGACATACATTTCTTTATCCTTTGATGAATATCTGTCCATGTTTCATCTTTACTATTTTTCCTGCTGTGCATATCAATCCACTGTATCAACCGATAGTTACCTACAATATGAGATTGTGTAGTCAGTTGATAATCATCTTTTGTATAATGCTGTATGATGGGAAATGTGGAACGATATTCCAGAGATCCTCTCTTACGTTTGAGTGTCAACAATTTTTGAAAGTGATCTTCATCCTGTGTCATATGTTTCATAGATCCAGTAGATAATCTATCATTATCACTCATGGAAGATAAAAAGAAACGATCACATGGATTTTCAGAAGATTTGTGTTTGACAATATCTCCCACAACGTTGACACGATAACTTTCAAACAAAGACTGTAATAACTCTGGATAAAACTCTTCTAGTAATTTGTAAGGTTTTTCTGGAAACACAGATGGGGGGATATAACCATAGACTCGTTTAGGATATGTATTTAGCAAAGAGTAATTGAAATTGTTAACCATCCGATGAATAAAACTATTACATGCAACTGGATTAGGATAACAACTTTGAATATGTGACGACCCTTCTTTACTAGACAATCCTAAGATATCGGGAATGATTTTGTTTCTCCATTTGTAAAAGTCTAAACTTGGGAATCCTTCACTCTTTGGATTCCAACCGTTTCTTTGTAGTATGCTTCTGATTTGTTCTGACTCACCACTGCTTGCCAATAACTGATGTATAAGAATGGTAAACTTGATATGATTGGGATGATTCCCATAACATGAAACAGTTGTTTGAAACAATCTTTGAAATGATGGATTTTGAATAATTTGTAATGAAGGTATTTCGCATAGTTGTGACAATGTTCGTATACCATTCGATATCGGTCTTATAAGTGATACATTTTCTATCAAATATCCTCGGACGACTCTTCTTAATGATTCTGTATGTAATCCCTTCATGACACATTGATTGACACTTTGATTTAATGAATTTTGAGAATGTGGCTTAAACAGTGTCCATTCCGGTTTTAAATACAATCCTTTATCAAACTCTGTAAACTCATCATAAAGTTTCACTCGGCGCCTTACATCTGGAAAAGATGCCGATAACAAATATGTGATTGTATTTTTCAATTGCAGTGTTAGAGAAACACTCTCTGCAGGTTCTGTAAACAATCCCATAGACTTTCTCCAGAAAGGATCTGTTTTGTAATTTTCACACACTCGTTGAAGTTTCTTTTCTAGGTATTGAATGGTTGCATCTCGAAAACCACCGGTATGCGTATCTATCACACGAAACTCAACATTGTTTTTGAGATTCAAAGAAGGCACAGCGGTTTGAATAAAAACAGAAATCAGTGATAAATAAACAAGTGCTTTTCGTGTATCTTTGAGCCAATTTATGAATTCGGTGATAATTTGTTCTTTTTGACGTTTGAGTGATTTCTTTTGTTTTTTGTCTTTTGTTTGTTTTTCTTTTTTCTTGATTTCTGCTAACATTTTAGACACCCGAGGATGTTCAGAATTCGCGGGCATGTTGTAACGCACCATTTGCAATTCATTTGAATCTACTTGTGAATCAGTTTTCAAGATATCATACAACATATCGGGAGTGAGTTCCACGCCGATTGCAGAACTTAATACGGTCAAACGTTCCACTTCAGTTTCATTTGAATCTAAAAATTCTTGACGTTTAATTTGTTCAGAAGTATCTATAGGATCCATCACAGAACGACTTTGCATAGGGTCACCATCAGAAAACCCTTCATGCAATGAAGCTTCTTCTTCACATATGTATTCACCACATACCTGACAACATATCTTACCATCACGCGGAGTATCGCCATAAATGGTTACCATCGTTTCAAATACTGTATTATCATTTTTGACTTGAACCAAGTAACGATAATGTTTACATAACAACTTTTCGTTGGCATACTTGTTGTATAGATAGTTATTGTCTTCATTAGACTTGTCACTTTCTCTGGTATACACCCGAATAAACTCTGATAACAATTCATTTTTTTCCTGAACATTTGTGACACTTAAAATAAAATCCCTAGCACGTTTTATTTTTTCACCAATACTTAGTCGCTTAATCAATGATTCAACAGATGTTTCGCGTTTTACAGAGACACCTCTTTGTTGATTTACATATTTTTGTATCATAACTGCAAGAGGTTTTCTCACAGAAGGTAAGAGTTTTTCATATGACAATCCATATTTGTAAAGCGTGGGTAACAAATCATCATAGTTGCGACATGTATTGTATGCGCCTTTCTCAGTAAAATAACTGATAATATCAGAAGCTTGACTTATATT
>MDTG01265996.1_pt1 | contig 13723 bp, 5 predicted proteins | sample 811421 | NCBI WGS metagenome assembly MDTG01 (sample SAMN05326645, study PRJNA326480) | marine metagenome | isolation source: seawater | place: Pacific Ocean: South East | collected 2011 | reverse complement strand
GGATATTCTAGCTCTGAACTCAAGTGACTTGAGTTGGATATTCTAGCCCTGAACTCAAGTGACTTGAGTTGGGTATTCTAGCTCTGAACTCAAGTGACTTGAGTTGGATATTCTGGCTCTGAACTCAAGTGACTTGAGTTCAATTCTCATTTTTATGACCTTAATATCCTTTGAAGAACGGCGGTTCTCATAATTCTACTTTTAACTCCTTCAAGTGTTGGAAACTCTTTCCTTATTTCAACAACAGCTTTATCCAACTTATGTTTCAAAGAATAATCAAGAACAGCTGTTTCAATTTGATCAAAGCCATACATTTCATCGCTATAACTAATCAGCTCTAAGAATTCATTATATTCAAATAAGCTTTCAACAGCTTCTGATATCCACTTACTTTTTCCTCGCAGGCCATATCCATCTTTAATAACATGCTCCTGGAGTTCATTTTTTAGATTAGTTGGTACGGCAAATGATACTTTCGTTTTGTTTGGCATTAGTTATCCTCTATTATGTTGCTCAAGCAACTTAACAAGTTGGCGAAATGCTGTAGCTATAGATTTGTGATCATCCCAGCACACCCCGCGAAACTTGTCACTGAAGTGTTGAAAGTTTTTGTGTTCGAGCACTGTGTCTATAATTGTCTTAGCAGCGAATGTATTGTCAGTCGTGCCGAAATTAATCTTCATCGGATTTTCTGATTTATCTTTGGCCTTAGAATCTAAAGATATCCCGCGAGCTTGTCTTTTTAATTCAGACAATGTAAAACCATTGATGCAGGATTGTATTAACATATCTTGAAGCTCGAGTGGGCTGCTCGAAATATACGCGGCTTTTTCAATGTTTTTCACTTTTCCAGACTCAATATGCTTTTTTAGCTCATCAGTAGAGTTTAGTATGTGGCGATAATTTACCGCTTGTTGAAGAGAACAACCAAGTAATCTTGAAATTTCTGCTGGTGATACATCTTTAGTGCTTACAGATTGCTTTTCCGCATAGCTTAAAAGAATTTTCTCTAAATTTCTAAACCTTTCCCATAACGTTAAATCTTCGCGTTCAATATTTTCTATCCACTGGAGTAAGCTCATCTCTAGAGATTTCGGTCGAGTTGTTAGTATTTTAGCGGGTATATCTTCTTTCTCAGCGAGTATGGATGCAAGGGTTCTTCGTTCGCCTGCAATCAAGCGATATTTGTCATTATGCTTATAGACAAGAATGGGGTTAATTATTCCCTGCTCTTTTATTGATTTTGCTAGACTACCTAAAGACTCTTTTTCATTACACTTGCGCTCATACATACCATCTGCTTTAGAGATGTCTTGGTAAATGTCATCAAATGTTAAAATCAAATCCCTTGGGTTATCTGGGTCAAGCTGAATTTTACGAAGAGGAATTGCTTCAATGTGAAGCTCTCCAGCATTGTTTTTTGCAGAACTAACTGTATCGCCAAGTGCCTCAGCAAGATTCCCTTTGATCTTAAAAGTTTTTTTAGCCATGGTTAAAAATTCTCCCCATAATTGTTGTGCATACAGATTCGCATTCCTTTCTAGCAACATGGCTAGATGGGAGCTCAAAGACGCTTTTTGGCCTATCTTCCTTAACTCTTAATTCCCCATAAATTACACGCTCCTTAATTTTCTTATCAATGATGAAGTCTTTTGTGGAGTCAAGCGACTTTAGTTGTTCAAAAAAATTCTTGTGCAGAGAAACTTCACGGACACGATTAGCTAAAATTCCCGCTAAATTTATTGGTTGTTCTGAAGGTCTAGCATATGTTTCTTGCTTCCAAAGCTGCATCATTCCATAGATTCCGTCAATAGAGTCCTCTTCCATTTGAGAAGGAATTACCATGTCTGTACATGCTTTGATTCCGGCGATAGTCAATGGTCCTTTGGATGGAGGTGTGTCAATTACTATTAGATCATATTCATTCTTAACCTCATCTAACTGAACAAACCGCTTTAATTGTAAATGTACTTTATCAAGGACTTCGCTTTTTGTAACAGCCTCAGCTTCTTGGAGTTTGTATGAATGGGCAGGAAGGATTTCTATGTTAGTAAAACTTGTTGGGTAGGGAATAACCTCTTCGCCATAAAAGATATTTGCGATGCTGCTCCTTCCGTCCCAATCAGTATCTTCATCAGGGCAATATTCTGGATGAAGCGGAGGAACTTTACCTCCCTTATAGACATGATCATACTCAAGATTAAGATAATATTTAGAAAAGTTTGCTTGAGGATCAAGGTCAATAGCTAACACTTTTTTGTTCATGACAAGCGCAGCATATTCTGTGAGCATGATGCTCATAGTAGTTTTCCCTTCTCCGCCTTTATTGGTAGCGTTTGCAATTACTTTTGTCATCCGAGCTCCTTACAAAATTTATGTCATAAGTTATGATTAAGAATAACATATGGTTGTGAAAATGTTAAAGATAAGATAGGATTAATAGTCTCCTAGAGTAATTTAAACGACAAATCTGCTCAATATAGAGTCATAATTAAAGCTGTTGAATAAACTGATGCAAGCTTTAGGTTATAAATCGAGAATTGATATGATTTCGTCCGCAGATTCATAGGTGACGTTTACAGGGGAATGGGGAAGCAGGGATCAATTAATGGAAGCGCAAGTGTTTATTAATGAGAAATCATTAGAGTTAAAAAAGCATGTCGGGTTAATCCACTCGACGAATGAGCTAACCTTACTTGAACGAAAAATCGCAAATGCATTGCTGTACAATGCATTTGCGCAGTTGCGTACTCACAACGAACACCAAATACATATCCCATATCTGTGTAAATTAATCGGTTACAATAGCAATGATTTTAAGACCATAAAAAAATCATTGATGTCTCTAATTTCAACAGTGCTTGAATGGAATCTTCTAGGTGAGCAGGATACGGCTGGTAGCTGGAATGCCAGTAGCATAATTGCTGATGCAAAAATTGAAGGTTCTATATGTGTATATTCGTACAGTAACCGAATGAGGGAGCTATGTTGCTATCCAGAATTTTACGGTAAATTAAATATGGCAGTATTAGCTCGGTTTAAGTCAACTTATGGAATTGCATTGTATGAAAATTGTGCTAGATATCAAAACATTAATAAAACTCCTTGGTTTACTTTGCAAATCTATAGAAAGTTAATGGGAGTAGTCTCTGGAAAGTATGAGCTATTTCGTGATCTTAATAAGCGCGTGATAAAACCGTCTGTTGCTGAAGTGAATAATCAAACTGATATTCATGTTATGCCTGAATTTAAAAAGCATGGCAGGGGAGTTGTTGCTATTAGGTTCTTGATTAATAGGAAGGAAAAAAGCTTAGAAGTGTCGGCAGAAAAAGGTTGTGATTCTGAGCAAACAGCGCTTTACCGATTAATTGGAAACTATGGATGCTCCAAAAAACAGGCCAATGAATTAATTGAATCATACGGATTGCAATATTTGCAAGAAAAGATGTCTTTAATTGAGTCATCATTATCATTTAAGAATGGCAAGATTAAACATCTGTCAAAATATCTACAAAAAGCATTGAGTGATGATTTCCAGGCCCCCAAATCAAGCAAAGAGCACTTAGATGCTTTACGATTAGAAGAAGAAAAAAAAGATTTATTAAGAAAAACTAATGAAAAGAATCAGCAAAAATTTCGAGATTACCAAAACCGAGAGTTAGTGAAAATGCTCCGAGATTTACCGTTAAAAGAAAGGCGGACCATAGAAAGAAAATTTGATGAATATATCAAGGACACTTTATATTACAGCGTTTATCTTAAAGAGGGGCTCGATAATCCACTTGTTAGAGATCGGTTTGGCACGTTTATAAGAAATAACTACCCTAATCTAGCAGCAACGCTCGGAACGATTGATCAATTCATCAGCACAGCCGTCTAAATGTTAGACTCTTAAGTGTGTTGACACGCCCTAGCTTAGTTATGCTTACCCTGCACATCAACATATAGCAGATATTCCGCACCGGGCCTATCTTTGCGCATAAAAGAGTAAAAATAGACCTGGTGCGAAAAGCCAGATATAGCACCTGCTTATTACAATATGGTACAATCCTTCGCCATAAGAAGATATAAAAATCATAATGTTATGAATACATTACAGGAATAGCGATGCAATCCTAAATGAAATAATTTAAGTTAATACCCCTTTTTGAGAAGGCTACAATCTACTAGTCAGGGGTTAGCTTTCAAAAAATACAACTATTAAGTGAAATTGAAGATTTATTCATGGTGAATGGAAGCTCTGGAGGCAAGCTGCAACAATTTATTAAGGTTTGAACCATGGTTAAAATGACTTCTTGTTTAATCGAGAGTGATAGTGATAAGCCCCTAACTGGCACAATATCTCTTGATACTTTATCTACCATTCGTAATCAATTCCCAACAATCCCAGAGGATGCCTTTGTTGTAGGTGTATTAGCAGTAACCCTTGCCAAATGTAGTTATGACGAATTCCATATTATTCACTATGATAGGGCAGGAAACAGTACGATATACAGCTCGTCATTGCTTAATAAAGATATCAGTCTTAGTGGCTGGCTGCTGCATAGAAAGCACCCTTGCCTCCCTCCTCAGGCGAATAAGGTAATATTCTCCAATAATCGCCAATTAGATGAGCGCTGTATCATTGTAGATTTCTCAAATATGCCTGAAGAGCAAAAAAGTGATGCCATTAATTTTTCTTTCGTGAAAAACAATCGTGGCTATGAGATAACGTGTTCTTGGGCGGGTGAAGCGCCGTTTTGTGGTTGGTCAGGTTTATTTGATCGCTTCAACCTTCTGCTGTGCGATATTGTCAACAAAGGGGATAAGCCAATAGGCGAATACAGTTTCTTAACCAGTGCCGAAAAGTCAACACTAACTGCTAAGTGTGATGCAATTAGTGCAGTTAATCCAATGGAAACCAACATTATAGAGTGTTTTAAATCTATTACTCAACAACTGCCAAATAGCATTGCTATAGAGCAAGATAATGTGAAGATAACTTATCATCAACTGGATGTGCTAAGTGACAAGCTCGCCTCACAATTAACCTCTAGAGGGACGGTAAAAGACCAGTGCATTGCTATTTATCTCGACCAGCAACTTGAATTTGTCATTGCGGTAATTGCAATTTTAAAGGCGGGCGCAGCCTACGTCCCACTTGATGTGGATTTTCCCATTCAGCGTATAAAGCACATGATCAATGACTCTCAATCGATGCTAGTACTCACCTCACCGCAGTGCCATTATAATTTTCTATCAAGCCCAGAAATCCCTAGTGTGACATTTACACGGGAAGCGCTGTCTTTGGCGCCATTACCTGATAATGGCCGGCAACCCAACATAGCGTCATCTGATAACGCTTGTGTCATGTACACTTCTGGATCGACGGGGAAGCCCAAGGGGGTATGCATTGCCCATAAAAATATCGTTGCCCTGGCCAGGGTAGGATTCCCAAATCAGATTGGAAATAAAGATGCCTTTTTGAATGGTGCAAATGTGACATTTGATGCATCACTGTTTAATTTGTGGGGGGCATTATTGAATGGTGCAAGATATGTCGTCATACCACAAAGTACCTTACTCAATGCTGAGGAATTTGAGGATGTCATACAAAGCAACAAAATAACAATGTTGACATTGGCAACGTCTTTATTTAATCAGCTGGTTCTGGAGAGGCCAGGGATGTTTGCCACTCTGACGCTCTTATTTATTGGGGGGGAGCAGTTACAAGAGAATGTTACAAAAAAAATGATTGGGAAATTACCTAAAGAGCTGTGGAACGGCTATGGCCCAACAGAGTGTACTCTATGCACAACACGATATTTAGCGAATAATCACAGGGACGGCGTCATTCCTATTGGCAAACCGCTGCCTTATGCTGAGGTGTGTTTATTTGATCGATTTGGCCAGCCATTACCGTCAGGATTAGTAGGGGAGCTCTATATTACTGGCGCCGGTGTCAGCGCGGGATATATTCATGCTCCAGAGAAGACAGCTGCTGCTTTCATTCCTGCGCTACACCCATCTAGTGATTTGATTTTTTATAAAACAGGGGACTTAGCCTTCTGCAACAAAAATAATGACTATGTCTTTGTTGGCCGAAAAGACCATCAAGTCAAAATAGCTGGACAGCGAATTGAGCTTGGTGAGGTTGAGCACCAAGCGCTACGCCATCCGGGTATCCAACAATGCGTAGCCCTGGCTGTGGACAGTCACCACTACCATAAACGCCTCGTCTTATTTTACCGTTCAGAGAACAATACCATCGATGGAAAACAGTTGCAGGACCATTTGTCAAAGCATTTGCCTACCAGTATGATACCAAAACGGTATTACTCTATTGACCAATTCCCTCTGACTGCAACAGGCAAAGTGAATAGGCAAGCCCTCATGGCGACTGCTGTTGATAATGCCTGTAAATCTGATAGTGATCCCGAAAAACTATCTCACTGTGAGGATGAACCACTTGCGGCAATTTGGAAGCGCTATTTACAGGTAGCATCCATCGCTCCAGAGGATAACTTCTTTGCATTAGGTGGAGACTCCATAACTGCCATTCAAATTTGCTCGGCTGCCCGCGAGGTAGGTATCGGGGTACAGCCTACACATGTACTGGAGAGCCGTACATTTTCTGATTTTCTGACGAGAACAGTTCCCATTGCTGTGAAAAATGAGGACATTAAGCAGCCGCTAGAAGAGGACAGTTTTCCATTATCGCCCATTCAGCATTGGTTCTTTGATATGGAATCTACGAATCCTGATTATTTTACTATGTCCTATTTTTTACGTTGTAAACAGACCGTTGATTTCTCGTTATTTGCTGATGCCCTCGCAACAGTATTATCCATACATCCAAGCTTGTTTGTAAGTTTCGATAATAACGATGGTAAGTGGCAGCAACACACTCATCCGCCGATATTGGCTAGTGATGATGAGCGACTTGTTGAAATTGAACTGCCTTCGCACTTAAGTTTGGCTGAGAAAAAGACCTATCTCAAAAAGGCTGCGTGCTTGGCTCAGGAAAGCTTGAGCCTAGAGGCAGGGCGATTATTCAAGGTAGTACTGTTTCAGGAGCGGGATACAGGAATATCTTATTTGTTTATGGCTATCCACCACGTGGTGATGGATGGGGTATCGTGGCGTATTTTATTGGATGATTTATCCAATGCATATCATGCGCTCAGTCAAGGAAAATCATCGTTCCTACCCCCAGAGCATTGTTCGTTTGCCACCTGTGTCAAGGGATTGCAGGACTATTCGCTCTCTAAAGCAGCGAGGCAGTATTGGGATGCAATCACCGATAGTGGTTGGCAACCAGTGATAGCAGGGGCTAGGCCCTGCCTTGAGGCGGACTTGCTCGCATATGAAACGCAATTGGATTCTGAAACGACAAAGCCTTTAATCACTCAAACGCCTAGCCTACTTGGGGTTTCGATTAATGCGGTGCTTTTGACAGCTCTATCAGTCGCTATCAATAAAACTTTTGGGGTAGGGCGATTCACTCTCGATGTCGAAGGTCATGGGCGGGAAGCGATATTTAATGACTGCGACATTTCAAGAACCGTGGGTTGGTTCACTATATTGTATCCTGTCACGTTAAACATATTTTCCTCTACGCAAACAATGATTCCTTTGGACAAGAGTGAGACTCTGATGAGGATTTTAACAGAAAATGACCAACAGTTATCTTCTATCCCGGCCAATGGTTTTGATTACTTACCTTACGCTGTTAAGCTAAATCAGCACACTGTGAGGCCCCAGGTTAAATTTAATTACCTGGGCCGGTTCCAAAACAATAATGACGCCCTCTTCATGTTCGATGCAGAGAATAAGGTTCCTCAGCTTGCAAGTGAAAACCATTGGCCCTATTTGCTAGATGTTGAGCTCATCGTTATCGATGGGCAGTTATCACTCTCATTCAAATACGATAGGCATATTATTAGTGCTGAACAAGTTGCTATGTTGAGTCAGCATTATACCAAGACGCTTATGGAGATGAATCAAGCAGCACAAACAAAGCTTAGCATCACTCGTCAACAGGAACAGGACAGCTTTTTTGTTAATGGGCTATATAAGGCGATGGAGGGCGGTGGTCATAGTATCTGCTCCTACTCCCTGAGCCCGATGCATGCGTCCCTATTGTTTCATGCAATATCCTATCCGGAGAGTAGTTGCTATGTTGTTCAGACTATACTCTCACTTTCTGCATCTACTCATCTTGATACACTAAAACAGGCATTCTCCCACATCATCGAAAACGAGCCTGCTTTACGGTCTTTCTTTAAAGGTGATAAGCGGGGGATATATAGTTATGTCGTGAAACCAGCCGTTAAATTACCCTGGCATGAAATTAACTTAAGCGCGCTAAATGCAGAAATCCAGGAAAAACGAATCGCTGATATAATTCAAGAAGATAGGGCGCAAGGATTTGACTGCCTAGCTGCGCCTTTGTTTAGGATAACTGCCCTGTATTTGGGCAGTGACCATTATAAACTTCTCTTCAGTTTTCACCATCTAATACTGGATGGCTGGAGTATTAACTTGTTGCTTGAACGACTCAATGTGACGTATCACAGACTATTAAACAATAAATCGCTTCCATTCAATAATAGTGATAATTTTCATCAGTCCTATTTAGCGTGGCTATCATCACAGAACCAGGAAGAGGCTGAAAGTTACTGGCAGCAGCACCTCGACGGCATGGATGAGATAACAAGGATCCCTTTCAAGGATATGCAGCATCATAGGGCAGGGTGTATTACCGCATTAAATACTCCCTATACAGTTCAACGCAACATAGCACTACCAGCTCATAAAATAAATCATTTACTCCAAGCGAATAAAGTGACAGTCAACACGCTTATGTTGAGTTGTTTTGGCGTGCTCTTGCAATATTTAACAGGCAGCGACCAACCGCTTATCGGATTGGTCACTGCTGAACGCTCATCCACGCTACCACAGAGCATGACTGCATTGGGGTTATATATTAATACCGTACCGTTCAGGTTTGATTTGAGTGATGAACTACCTATCAATGAGTTCTTACAACATGTGCAACAAACATTGAATACCCATATGAAACACTCCCACTATCCACTGCACCGCATTAAACGTGAGAGCAGATTTGCGGATAAAGAGCGCCTGTTTGAGATACTATATGTCTTTGAGAATTACCCGAATGTTCAAGCAGTGTCTGATGAAAACATTATCGATGATATTTCGATAATAGAAGAGCTGGATATCCCGCTCGCATTCCTTATAAAAAAAATCAATAATGAAGACTATATCATCACAGCGTTGAGCCATGCCGAGGTATTCCCACAAAAATTTATTGAACGCTTTGTGGATTATTATCTGAATTTCCTGGATAACCTGATAGCAGGTTCCTGCGAAAACATCCATCAACTACGGGCATTGCCGAATGACGAGATCCAGCGGTTGTTGCAATTGTCTGACGGTGGCTATGCCCCGTACCCTAAAGACCGCTGCCTGTATACCCTTATTGAGGAGCAGATGGCTAAATCACCCACCGCAATATCCGTGTCTGATAACAATACACAATGGACTTATCGCCAGTTACAACAAAATACGCTGGCTTATGGGGCAATGCTCGAGACAGTTTCTCATACGGGCATCATTGCTGTGGCTCTTGAGCGACAAGTTGAGCTAGTTGCTGCAATGTTAGGTGCCCTGACAATAGGCGCTGCATTCCTACCCCTAGATGTTACCTTGCCACCTAAACGTATTGGGCAAATTCTCACACTCGCAAAAACAACAGTTGTCATCACAGACGAAGCCCATAAATCACTGTTCGATGAACTTGATATCACTATCATGACGATTGAACAGTTAGGGAATCATTCTACAATGGTGACCAGCCCAGCGCCAGAGCACGTCAATATAAGCGCTAGTGACATAGCTTATGTTATTTATACGTCTGGCTCAACGGGTATACCCAAAGGGGTGATGGTGAGCCATTGTTCCTTATTGAATCGGCTATATTGGATGACAGACTACCTCGCGGTAACAGCCGCGGATAAGTTTTTGCAAAAAACCTCGATAAGTTTCGATGTGTCATTGTGGGAGATTTTTACCCCGTTGCTGACGGGAGGAACCCTGGTGCTTGCAGAGCCGGGCAAACAAAGTGATCCGGATTACTTATTAGATGTTATTCAATCTCAGCAAATATCAATCATGCACTTTGTTCCTAGCATGCTGACCCATTTCATGGCGGCTATAGATGGTAGTCCAGTTCAAGAACGCTGTCAGTCACTGCGTGCTGTTGTTTGCAGCGGGGAGGCGCTAACGCCGGCCACTGCTAACGCCTTTAATCGTCTTTTTGATAAAGCCGTTTTATACAATTTTTATGGGCCAACCGAAGCAGCTATAGAAGTGTCCTATTGGCGGTGTCCAAAGGATGGTGCGGTAACAAATATTCCTATCGGTAAAGCCATTGCTAATACAGCGCTGCATATCATGAATAAAGCGAAGGAGATCTTGCCGGAGAATGTTGTCGGCGAGTTGGTTATTGCAGGTGGCAATGTTGCCAAAGGCTATTTGTACAATGAAGAATTAACAAGTAAGAGGTTCATGATAGAGCCATATAAGGGTGAAAAAGCCTTTTATACCGGCGATTTAGCCTATAGAGACAGTGATGGCTTTTTATATTACCTCGGTCGATGTGACGGGCAAATCAAAGTACGAGGATGTCGGGTTGAACTAAGCGAGGTGGAATATACATTGTCACAGCACCCCAATATATCGACAGCAGCTGTGATCTATGATGCTGACAATGATTCACTCATTGCTCATATTGTTGAGAAATCCGAGCTAGATGACGGTATCAATAGACTAACGGCGTATAATCGCTTCCTGACGGAACGATTACCTCGTTATATGTTACCCAGTCACTATGAGGCACAAATCACTTTGCCTCTAACAACTAGCGGTAAAGTTGACAAAAGATCATTATCGGCCCTGCAGTATAATCGGGTGAATACAATCCCCTTCCCTGATATGTCAACGTCCATTGTGAATAAAGTGAAGGCGCTCTGTGAGATAGTGCTAAAAACTAGTTCAATTGATTGGGATGATAACTTTTTTTATTTGGGCGGGCATTCTTTATGTGCCATAGAGCTGGTTGCATTAATTGACGATACGTTACATATTAGCATTAAAACCTCAGATATATTTGCATATCCTGTCATTCAGGATCTTGCTGCTTTTGTTGAAAAGAAGTCTACTGTACCCCACCAGGTGGCAGCTAATAACAATCAAGTAGAGCATATTATTAAAATAAAGATTGTTGATAATGCGCCTAATTTATTTCTTATCCACCCAATTGGGGGGACAGTCTATCGATTTCAACAGTTGAGCCATTATTTATCTTCTGGCTGGAACCTTTATGGCATCGAAGATCCTGGGCTATATAGCGACAGTTATATTTTCCCCTCGCTGGAATCAATGGCGGATTTTTATGTCCATAAACTACAAAAAATTCAACCGTCAGGCCCGTATCATCTAGGCGGATTATCATTTGGCGGAACAGTTGCTGTTGAAATGGCTGAACAGCTCCAGGCATCGGGAGAAGTTGTGAGCCCTGTTGTTTTATTAGATGCTTGGGCTAAATATCCTGCTGAAGTTAGTACCGAGAAATATGTTGATAATTATATCAATAGTCAGTATGCAAAGTTAGCAAGCTCGCTAGAGCCAAAAGTCTTTAATAATATCCCTAAGCCAAGATTACGTGTCCATCGACATCGAGCAAGGCTGCTAGAAGCCTATCAATTTACTATGGCACAACTTCCAGATATTGTTTTATTTAAAGCACTGGATTTGTTACCTGTGCTGCAGGACTTTGATGAACCATACAATTATTGGCAAGAATTAACATCTCAGGATATAGCTGTCTATTCTGTCCCCGGTGATCATGACTCGATGTTTTCCCAATTGAACATCAGAGAGTTAGCGGCTGCTCTGGACTTATATCTTGCTCAAGTTGCTGAGATCTATAGGCACGAAGAGAAGCATTATGCTTAACATCCTGATTTTAATAAGGTTTACATAGCGATATTTTTTTTGCCAAAAAGTGTTGAAAATTAGGACACATTCTATTACAATGACTCCGTCATATTGAATGAATGGAAAAGGAGAAATCAATGAGTGATTTAAACAGTGATGACAAAGCTGATGTTGCAGAAATATATCAGCAAGTCTTCAAGCACCCACCCAAGGCACGCACCAGTATCAAAGATATGGTAAAGGAAATACAATTCCATTATGAATATATCATCATGAACATCCCTCAGAGCGTTTATTGGAAAGATCGGAACGGTACCTATATGGGGTGTAATAAATCGTGTGCAACAATGCTAGGATTAAACGATCCTGCAGAAATATGCGGGTTAACAGATTATGATCTAGCAGATAAACTAGGGTGGCCAATTGAAATAGCAGATGAAGTGCATGAAGATGATGTTCTAGTGATTGAAACAGGAAATAGCCTACTTAATAATCAAGAAGATGCATTTACCGATGCGGATGGCGAAACAGTCTATCAACTAACTGGAAAAATTCCATTTCAAAATGAAGTAATGAATATTACAGGCGTCCTGGGTATATCAACTAATATTACAGAGCTAAAAAACACACAGCATGAACTAGAGAAAGCGAAAGAAAAGGCTGAGGCAGCCAACAAAGCCAAAAAAGAATTCATTGAAAGTATGAGCCATGATTTGCGTACGCCGCTGTCGGGCATGGTTGGCATGACAGAAGTCATGCTAATGACGCCTGAAAAAAATATCAAGCATGAATATATTCAGGATGTTCATGTTTCCAGCAAACGCTTAGAGTCGCTATTCAATCAAATTCTGGATTATATTTCATCTGAAGACCCAAAACATTTAGGCGAACAAGAACCGTTTGCGCTGCAAGCGATGTTTGATGACTTAAAAGCGCTTTTCAAACCCACTGAAACGTTCACGGGGGTACCCATTAACTACACGGTATCAAAGACCGTGCCAGGGGTAACGCTTGGCTACGGTAGCGCTATTTCCCGTATTGTTCTCAACCTTCTCAGCAATGCCACCAAATTCACAGAATCCGGCAACATAGACGTTAATGCCGATTATGTTGCCTTGGATGATGAGCGGGGTATGTTGAAATTGTCTGTTGCGGATACAGGCATTGGTATTCCTGATACTGCCAAAGGAAAAATATTCGAACGCTTTGGTCGGGTATCGCCGTCCTTCGAAGGGGATAAACCCGGTGCAGGGTTAGGCCTGAATATCGTTAAGCGTAATATTGAAGAGATGGGCGGTACTATTCATTTCGTCAGCGAGGAAGGCAAGGGCAGTACCTTTATCTGTGAAGTACCACTCTCATTACCCAAAGGGGACATACCCGATAATTTATCCCAATATGTGTCCAAAAAAGACGTCTTGGTCGCGCCAAGCGTTTCAACAGCAAAGCAAGAAACTATCAATACACATGGGAATGTAACAACGGGAGAAAAACATATCCTTATTGTTGAAGACAACTTGTTGGCTGCTAAGGTCGCGACTATCTTAGTAACGAAGATGGGGTATGGTGTTGATCACGTTACCAGTGGTGAGGAAGCACTTGAGAAAGCCGCGAGCACTGACTATGACTTCGTCTTCATGGATATTGGTTTGCCGGGCATTGATGGTTTCGAAACCACAAAGCGTTTACGTGAAAGCCATTGCACGATGCCGATAGTGGC
>MDTG01091110.1_pt1 | contig 13723 bp, 13 predicted proteins | sample 811421 | NCBI WGS metagenome assembly MDTG01 (sample SAMN05326645, study PRJNA326480) | marine metagenome | isolation source: seawater | place: Pacific Ocean: South East | collected 2011 | reverse complement strand
GAAATGAATATTGCAGGACGAAGGTCGATAGCAGTGTCACGTGATATGAAAAAAGGAATTAAATTACAAAAATCTGATTTAATCTGGGTAAGACCAGCTTCAGGTTTTTCTCCAGGAGAGGAAAAAAAAATTATTAGAAAAAAAATTTTAAGGGATTTAAAAATGGGTGAGATTATAAAGAAAAGAGATATTAAATAATTTATAAATTTCAATCATCTATAATTCTTAACCACAATATTACCTGAAGATAAGTATATTTTATCAATAAAACCATTGATTTTAATTTAATTAGTCAAATTTTTTGAAAAATTCTTTCATAAAAATTAAATGAATAAAAACTAAAATACTATATGTATAAAATATAATGAAATTAAAAAATTAATCTAAGTTTTATGAACAATCTAATTAAGAAAAAAATCTGTATTTTTGGTTTGGGTTATGTAGGATTGCCTTTATTTGAGGAGTTTTCGAAAAAAGCAAATGTAATAGGTTTTGATATCAATCAATCTAGAATTATAGAAATTAAAAAAAAATATAAAAAGTTTGGAAAAAATTCCAAAATAGAATTATTTTCAAATATAGATATTCTGCCTTCTGCACAAGTGTATATTATTACTGTGCCTACTCCGATTAATATTACTAACAAACCAGATTTATCGTCATTAATAAAAGCCTCAGAAATGATAGGAAAAAAATTAAATAAAAATGATACAGTAATATATGAGTCTACAGTTTATCCTGGAACTACTGAAGAAATTTGTATCCCAATATTAGAAAAATTTTCAGGACTTAGTTGTAAATTTGATGAAGAAAATAAAAATGAAAATATTTTTCATGTTGGTTATTCTCCTGAAAGAATAAGCCCAGGTGATAAACAAAAAATTTCCGAAATAATAAAAGTCACCAGTGGCTCTAACAAAAAAATATCACAATCAATAGACAAGATGTATAAACAAATTATTAAATCTGGTACTTATAAAGTAGATAAGATTAAAATTGCTGAGGCTTCAAAAATTATTGAAAATATTCAGCGAGATACTAATTTGGCTTTGATAAACCAGTTGTCGATTATTATGAATTATTTAGATATTGACATCTATAAAACACTAAGAGCAGCAAGTACCAAGTGGAATTTTCAATATTATACACCTGGTCTGGTTGGAGGTCATTGTATTGCTGTAGATCCTTATTATTTAATTTATAAGTCAAAACAAAAAAAAGCAAAATCATCAATTATTAGTTTATCTAGAAAAATAAATGAAACAATGCCATATGAGATCTGTAAATTACTTAGCCGTAAATTAAAAAAAAAAAATCTTTTTTTAAAATCATTAAAGATAGTAATTTTAGGCTGCACATATAAAGAGAACATTGGAGATATTAGAAATTCAAAAGTTTTCGATTTGTTTAATAATCTAAAATTATTTGGTTCTAAAGTAGAAATTGTAGATCCATTAGCCAATACTAAAAAAGTAAAAAAAGAGACTGGAATTAAAATTTCACCAATTAAAAAAATTAATAATGTAGATTTAATTTTTTTAGCTGTGCCGCATGATTATTTTTTAAAATTGAAACCATCTTTTTTTAAAAAAATGTATAACAATAAAAAATCTGGAAAATATTTTTTTGATTTAAAATCTAAAATAAATCATTCCAATTTGATGAATTTAGGAATTAATACATGGACTTTATAAATAGAATATCGAATTAAGATGTGTGGTATAACAGGCTATATAGGTAAAAAAAAAATATCTAAGAAAAGAATACAAAAAGTAAATGAAATCCTAAAACACAGAGGACCCGATGGTCATGGGTTGTACTTAAATGATCATTCTAATAACTCAGTAGTTCTTATCCATCAAAGATTATCTATCATTGATTTAAAACATAGGTCTGATCAACCATTTCATTATAAAGATACAGTTCTAATTTTTAATGGTGAGATTTATAATTATTTAGAAATTCGTGAAGAACTTAGGAGTTTAGGTCATAAATTTAAAACACAAGGTGATACTGAAGTTCTTATACATTCTTTGTTTCAGTGGGGAGAAGCTGCATTACATAAGCTTGAAGGTATGTGGGCTTTTGCATGGTACGACAAATCTAATGGTAGTTTACTTTTAGCTCGTGATCGATTTGCAGAAAAACCTTTATATATTTGGTCTAAAGATGATGGTCTTTATTTTTCTTCAGAAATTAAAGGAATTGCTGCCTTAGCAGGTGAATGGCCTCAAATTAATGAAAATCATTTAATCAGAGGCTTAGTTAATGGATACAAGTCGTTATATAAAGTAAATGAAACATTTTTTAAAGAAGTAAAAGAATTACCTTCCTCGACTTATATAAAAATCATATCAGAAAAAATTAGTGTTCCTAAAAAGTATTGGTCACCCCCTTTAATTGAAAATGAAAAACTTTCTTATAACGAATGCGTAGATATGATTAAAGAAGCTGTTATTCATGCAGTTAAAATTCGTATGAGGTCAGATGTTCCTATTGCTTTCTGTATGAGTGGTGGAGTTGACTCTAACACTTTAATTTCTGTGGCTTCCAAAATTTTAAATTGTGAAGTTCATGGTTTCACAGTTGTAAATACTGATAGCAGATATGAAGAGCAATCTTTAATTGATCGTTCTGTTAAACAATTGGGAATTAAGCATTCAGAAGTAGAGATGAATAATAATAACTTCATTGAGAATCTGACTGATTTAATAAAAATTCATGACGCTCCTGTCTATACAATAAGTTATTATTTGCACTGGCAATTGATGAAAGCAATAGCAACGCAAGGTTATAAGGTGACTGTTAGCGGAACAGGAGCTGATGAATTATTTACTGGTTATTACGATCATCATAATCTTTATCTCAATCAAGTCTTTAGAAATAAAAAACTTTATAAGGAATCCCTTGCAGCTTGGAATCAAAACCAATTAAGTTTAGTTCGTAATCCTTTTTTAAAGGATCCAGAGTTATATATTAAAGATCCAAATTTTAGAGACCATATTTATTTAAATAATGATTTGTTTGCTAATTTTTTAAAAAATAGATGGAGTGAGTCATTTTCAGAAATAGATTATGGTTCTAATTTGTTAAGAAATAGAATGTTAAATGAAATGTTTAATGAAGCTGTCCCAGTGATACTTCACGAGGATGACTTAAATGCAATGTCATGTTCATTAGAAAATAGATCACCTTTTTTAGATACAAATTTATTTGAAAAAGCATATTCTATACCAACACATCATTTAATTAAAGATGGAAGAGCTAAAGCAGTTTTAAGAGATTCTATGAGAGGTATAGTGCCTGAAATAATAATTAATGAACGTCGTAAAGTCGGTTTTAATGCACCAATTCATGATTTGTTAAATTTAGAAGATCCTAAAATTAAAGATTGTTTACTTGATAAGAGCAAAGTATTTGATGTAGTTTCCAGAAATAAGATTGAAAATTTATTAAAACAAAAAGAAAAAAAAAATAGTTTTAGTAAGTTTTTATTTAATTTTATAAATATGAAAATTTTTATGGATAATTATATTAGTTAATACCAAGATTTAAAATGAATAAACTTAATTATTGTAAAAAATGTGTATTACCAGACACTCGTCCTAACCTAATATTAGATGATTTTGGAATTTGTGATGGGTGTAATTCAAAAGAAAAAAAAAAAATTACTGACTATAGATTTAGAAAAAAAGAATTTGAAAAACTTGTACTTAGCATTAAATCAAAAAAACGTAAATATGATTGTGTCATTCCTGTCAGTGGAGGTAAAGATAGTACCTGGCAAGTAATTAAAGCTCTTGAATACGACCTGAATCCACTATGTGTGACGTGGAAAACTCCAGCAAGAAATTCTTTAGGTCAAACAAATTTACAAAATTTAATTAATTTAGGAGTTAACCATATAGATTTTAGTATTAACCCTAGAGTCGAAAGATTGTTTACCTTAAAAGCTTTTAAAAGGTTTGGAAGTCCAGTGATTCCAATGCATATGGCAATACATGCTATTACACAGCAAATAGCAGTTAATTTTAAAGCTCCATTAGTCTTATGGGGAGAAAACTCTGCTTTTGAATATGGTGGAAACAATCAAAAACTGAAAGGGCAAAATCTTACTTATGATTGGCTTAAAAAATATGGTGTTACTAATGGAACAATAGCTCAAGATTGGGTAGATAAAGATTTAACTGTTGATGATCTTTCTCCATATTTTTTACCCAGCAAACAAAATCTAAAAAAAGCAAATTTAAAAGCTGTATTTCTTGGACATTTTTTTTCTTGGGATCCTAATCATACTTTTAACGTCGCCAAAAAAAATGGATTCATATCTGCTAAAAAACCTGCCACGGGTTACTATGCGTTTGCAGATATTGATGATGAATTTCTTATTACCATTCATCATTGGATGAAATGGTATAAATTTGGTTTCACAAGATTATGGGATAATCTTTCATTAGAAATTAGAAATAATAATATAACTCGTAAAAAAGCAATAAATATTATTGAGAAAACAAAAGAAAAAAATCCAATAAATGAAATACAAAAATTTTGTGATTATGTAAAAATTAATAAAAGTGATTTTTTTAAAATTGCAGAAACTTTTCGTAATAAAAAAATTTGGAAACAAAAATCAGACAAAACTTGGTATTTGAATGGTTTTTTGTTAGAAAAATGGAATTGGAATTTTTAAGAAAATATTATTGGCTTTATGAAAATTATTTTTCTTCCAGATATAATGTTACCAAACAAATTAAAATCAAAAAATAATTTAAAAAAATTAAATTCTTTTTTGTCAGTAATTAGAACAAAGTTTAATAATTATGAATTTTTCCTTAATTTAGAAAGCCCTATACTTTCAAAAAAAACACCAGCACTAGATAAAAAAAATTATAACCTTTATACTAATGAAGATGTTTTTGATATTATTACTAACAACAACATTAAAAATTTATCCTTATCTAATAATCATATATTCGATTATGGGTATGATGGTTTTTCTCAAACGCTTAAAATTCTAAAAAAAAATAAGATTAAGTTTTTTGGTGCTGGAAAAGATTTAACTCAAGCCAGAAAACCAATTATTTTTGATAAAAAAAAAATAAGTGTGCAGTATTTGGTATGAGCTATAAACCTCCTGCAAAAAAAAATAAACCAGGTGTTTTTAATCTCAAAGATCAAAATAATTTAAATTTTATCAAAAATTTTAAACAAAAAAATAGAAATACCTTCATAATTATTTATTGTCATACCGGGCTAGAGTTGTTCGAATATCCATTAACTAAAGATGAGGCAATTTATAAAAAATTAATTGACTATGGTGCTGATTTAGTAATTGGATCTCACCCTCACCGGATCCAAGGATTTGAAAAATATAAAAATAAATTTATCTTCTATTCAATTGGTGATTTGTATTCAGAAAATGTAACAAAAAATGCTTGGAAAAATTATTTAACTAAACCAGCACATGCTAGTATTTATAAAAATGATTTAGATAATAAGATAATACTTGAATCTTATATGCTTGATATTGACACAAAAACTGAATTAATTAATTTATATCAAATTTCAAGAGATAGGTATTTTAATTATAAAATAAGAAAAATTAATAAAAAAAAAATGACTCAAATAGATTTGAATTTCAAAAAAAGAATTAATTCTCAAAAGGTTCAAAATTATAGAAAATCTATTGAAGAAAAAATTTTTAAAAATTTTATTTAATAAATATAAATATTATTATTGATTTAAATATGTTAAATTCCTTTAATGTTAAATAAATGAAAAGATAAAGATTATGAAAACAGATTTTAAGAAAATACCTAGAGAGTTCACATTCAAAGATATAACAATTAAAGACATGGGTAAAATTTATCTTGATGATAATGAAATGATATCCTTTGTAGATAAAAATGGAAATGAATGTGATTTTGCAGCTAAATCCTGGGGTTTTTATGTTTGCCCATCAGTGAATGGTAGGCTTAAAAACGAAGGTTTTAAAACCGCATTAACTTGCAGCAAAGAAAAAAGATTATACGTTCTTGCAATAAATAAAGATAAAATTGATGATTTTAAAAATTATTTAAATAATCAAGAAGGAAAGTTCATTTGTTGGTTAGATGAATGGATGGAGCCTGATTATTAATTTAAAATGTCAAGAATTATACTGGCCTTTGATCCTAAAGGTCAAATTTCATTAAAAACCAAGCAACAATTTTTAAAAGCAGAAAATTTTTTTCAGCATCAAACTTCTGATAACACATTTGTTAACCAGTTTGATCTTCTTAAAGGGAAACTATTAATATCAATTGTATATAAAAAAAATGAGAAAAATAATATTTATATCAATAAAAGAAATGGTTTTGCTATTTTTTTAGATGGTTCTCCAATATTTAATAATAAAAAATTTAGTGCAAATGATTTTTATAATAATTTTATTAAATTGGGTCCTGAAAAATTAGCAAATAAAATTGATGGTAGTTGGAGTGCTGTAATTGTCAATCCAGATGCAACTTCAGTTACAATTTTTCGTGATAGGTTTGGTCGTACACCTTTTTACTTTGTCAATAATAATGATTTTTTTTTAGCAAGCTCTAATGCTGGGGCAATAATAAAAACTGGTTTAATACCAAAAAATTATAATGATAATATAATTGCCAGGTATGCATCTAGTAATTATATGGCTACTTTTGGTTTAAAAAATAGCTTTTTTAAAAATATTTTGTTAATAGATCCTTCAACTTTTCTTACTTGCCAATCAAATGGTACCATTAATGAAAAAAAATATTGGAGACCAGATATTAATGCTACTTACTTTGATAATAACGACGAGTCTATTCGAAAAGATTTCACAGACTGCTTGTTCAAAATGATTAAAAAATATTATGATATTAACAAAAATGAACATTTTGGAATAGCATTAAGTGGAGGTATAGATTCTGGGGCAATTATAGGACTTCTTCATGAGCAACATAAGCAGCGAATGAAAGCAATATCAATGACTTATTCAGAACCAACTCCTTATGATGAATCTAGCTTAATAAGTTACTCAGTTAGAGATCATGTAAATGAGCCAGTAAATATTAAGATAGATAAAAAGCAACTATTAGATGATTTACCAAATTTATATAATCGGTTTGATATTCCCATGCCAACAATTACCGCTTATTGTCACGAAATATTATTTAAAGAAGCTGTAAGAAATGGTGTAAATGTTTTATTTACTGGAGCTGGTGGTGATGCTTTACAGGCAGGAACTTATCCCTTTTATTTATATAATTTAGCTGATTTAAAATATTCAGATCCAGAAAAATATGAGCATGAACTCGATTGCTGGATAAAAAACCACCATACCTCAATCTATCCAAAAAATCGAGATACAGCTGAAAATTTTTTTTCTAAACGAATTGATTTTAGTAAAAAAGGGAGTCTAAAAAGTGGTGAGATGCAATTAAGAAATAGAATTTTAGATGATGGTTTTGAAGAAAGTGTCGGCAATCTAGGTCAACCCACACTTAATTATCCTGTTGATTATTTAAGAAGTTATATGATGCAGGAGCTATGGTATGATAGTAATGCAGCATTTGAAAGTGAAGATGTCATATGCTGGAGTCATGGTTTAAAAGTTGTTTCTCCATTTTTTGACAAGAAGGTTATAGAATATGCTTGGCGTCTACCTCCACAATATAAAATTAAAGATGGAATAAATAAAGTTTTAGCCAGAAAAGTTCTAAGAGGTATTGTGCCTCATGAAATTTTGGATACTATTAAAAAACAAGGATTTAATGGGCCATTTGACATTTGGATAAAAGATTCATTGAAAGAATTTGTAATGGATCACCTTACATCTAATAAATTTAAATCTCGGGGTATTTACAACCAAGATATCTTTCAAAAATGTTTAAAAGCACATATGAATAATGAAGAAAATCATATGATGCTAATATGGCAAGCTTTAAATTTAGAGTTATGGTTTACTAATTGGATAGATGCTAATTAATTATGAATTATTAAAATTTTATTATGTGTGGACTTTTCGCTATACACTCATTTAAAAGAGAATTATTAAATGATGGTTTTATTGAAAAAACCAAAAGAGTTTCTAGTAAGTTATCTCATCGTGGACCAGATGGCTCTGGTTTAATTATTAAAAAATCATCTATACTTGGACATACTAGATTATCCATTATTGATATAGATAATGGTCAACAACCTATGATTTCTGATGATGGGAATTTTTGCATTACATATAATGGTGAGATATATAACTACAATGAAATTAGATATGATTTAATTCAAAGAGGATATAAATTCAAAACTGCAAGCGATACAGAGGTTGTTCTAAAAGCCTTTATAGAATTTGGTGTTGATTGTTTAAAAAAATTTCACGGTATGTTTGCTTTTGTAATAGTAAATTTTGATACTAAAGAATGTTTTGCTGCACGAGATCGATATGGGATTAAACCATTGTATGTCTCAACAATTAATGATTTATATATTTTTTCTTCAGAAATTAGACCTTTATTTGAATTAGGTTTGGTGCCAAATGAATTAGACTCTACAAAAATTGAGGAATTTTTGGTATTTGGTTATATAGCTGGAGAAAAAACACTTTATAAAAATTTTAAGCAAATTGAACCTGGTCATTATTTTCACATAACTAATGATAAATCTGATTATAGAAGATACTGGCATCCAGGTAGCAAAGAAAGAAATATTTCTTTTCAAGATGCAATTGAAGAATTAGATTTTAAGCTTCAGAAAGCAGTTAAATTGTGGTCTATTGCTGATGTAGAAGTTGGTACTCTATTAAGTGGAGGTGTTGATTCAACAACAATTACCAGTTTACTTAATAAAAATGTAACCTCATTACAAACATTTAGCTTATTATTTTCTAACGATAAAGATATTGATGAAAGTCACCACATCAAAAACACGATTACTGAGATTAATGTCAAAAGTAATTTTATAAATTTTGATGACTCTTACTTTGTTAATAACTTATTCAAATTATCAGATCATTTTGATGAACCAATTTTAGATCCTAATAATTATTCGTTAAATGCTATTTGTGAGAAAATTAAAAATGTCTCTGATATAAAGGTAGTTTTATGTGGAGAGGGAGCAGATGAAATTTTTGGAGGTTACGCAAGACATAGACAAATAGCCAATGAGTACCAAAAATGTCATGATGAAAATATTATACTTATGGCTTTAAATAGAGTTGCATTGCCTCGACTTGAAATGCTTGAAGCAAATAAAAATTTTTCAAGAGAAAATAGGAAAATAATTATGAAGTCTTTGGTATCGAAAGATCCTGTAAATAAAGTGCTTTAATATGATCAATTAACTTTTTTAAATACAAGATTACATAGTCAAGATCGTATAGGGATGCTTAATAGTCTCGAGATTAGAACTCCTTTTCTAGAACATGATTTAACTCAATTTGTTAATAGTTTACCAGGAAAATATAAAATTAATGATGAATGGAGTAAATTTATTTTAAGAACAGTAGCACAAAAATATATACCTAAGACAATTGCTTGGGAAAAGAAAAAAATTGGCTTGAGTATTCCATACTCAAGGATGCTATTTAAAGGAGAGCTAAGAGATATTTTTATTGATTTAGTAATTAATAATGGAAAAATAAATAAATATTTTTCGTCAAAAAATATAACTAATCTTCTTGATCTTCATAATCCAAATAATGGGATAGATCATAGTAACACTCTATTTAGATTATTGTCTTTAGAGCTTTTCTTAAGATCTATATAGGTAAAAATTAATGAACAATATAACAAAACAATTAAGTAAGTCTTGGAAAGAGTCTGGTTTAAAGACCCCAAAACTTTATTAAATTATATATTTAAAAGTATAATTAAATAAACTATAAGATAAAAATTTAAATTAAATGACTTTAAACGAATTAATAAAAAAAAGTTTTAAATTATCTTCAGATACTATTTTAAAAGATGATCATGGTCCTGGTGTACTTGAGGGGTGGGATTCTTTGGGACATGTAATACTTATAAATGCAATACAAAAAAATTATTCTATTTCTATAGATATGGATGAAATGATTGAGATAGAAACTATATCTGACATTAAAGCTTTATTAAAAAAGAAAAGGGTTTCTGACTTTTGACAGACCAGACTATCGTTTCTACCATAATAAAAAATGGAAAACTTCATCCTGATAAAATAGCCATAACTGTTGGACTACAACCAAATATAGAAACAATAACTTACGGAAATTTATCCAAAAAAATTATTCAAGCTTCAGAATTTTTATTTCTAAATGGTGTACTTCCTGGCGAAACAGTTATTTTATCTGCCTCCCAATCCATTTCTTTTGTTGTCGGTTACTTTGCTACCCATTTGATAGGGGCAACAGCTGTTCCAGTTGATGTTCAATTAACATCTTCACAACTCCAATATATTTCTGATGAATGCAATGCAAAGATTATTTTTTTAGAATCAGAACATTCTATTAAAAATGTGCCTAAAATTTTACCTCTAAATTCGGTTTTGAATACAGGATGTAATCAATCTGCTCAAAGAGCACTACCTAAATATAATTATTGTTCAGATATTTTATTTACTTCTGGCACAACGGGTAACCCAAAAGGTGTAATTCTTACTCATGAAAATATTTTTGAGAGTTCAAAAAACATAAATGCCTTCATAAAAAATACATCAAAAGATCTTGAGGTTCTTCCATCACCATTAAGTCACTCATTTGGATTAGCAAGATTGAGATGTAATTTTTTAGCTGGGGCCAGTATAGCTTTGGTTAATGGTTTTTTATTTCCTGGAAAAATTTTTAAATTACTTGAAGAAACTAAAGCTACAGGAATTAGTTTTGTTCCTGCTGGAGCTGCTGTCCTTCTTAAATTTGGTGAGGATAAATTAGCAAAATTTAGTAAACAGTTAAAGTATATTGAAATGGGTTCAGCACCAATGCCAATTAAACAAAAAAAAATTAATGGAACTATTACCCAATACCAAAATCTGCATGCACTATGGATCAACAGAAGCATCAAGAACATGTTTTATCGAATTCCATAAAGATAAAGATTACTTAAATAGTGTTGGAAAAGTTACTCCAGGAATTGATTTAAAAATCCAAGATGAAAATGGCAAAAAGTGTAAAGTTAATGAGAGTGGTGAAATTATAGTTAGTGGAAAATCAATTTCAAAGAAATATCTTTCATCAGATATAGCAATAAAGGATAACTGGTTCATGACAGGAGATTATGGTTACAAAAATGAAAAAGATTATATTTTCTTAAGTGCCCGTAAGAAAGATTTAATAAACATAGGAGGGAGGAAGGTATCACCAATAGAGTTAGAAAATATGATAAATACAATACCATCAATATTAGAATGTGCCTGCATAGGTATACCAGATCCAAAAGGTATCTCAGGAGAAGTCATCAAAACTTTTTTAGTTCTTAACAATTGTAGAAAAAATAGTTATAGTAAAATTTCTGATGCAGATTTGGTTTCATACTTGAGAAAAAATTTAGAGTCTTATAAAATTCCTTCTGAATTTAAATGGATTGATGAAATTCCAAAAACATCGTCAGGTAAGATACAAAGAGATATTTTAAGAAAAAATTTTTAAGAAAAAGGAATACTAAAAATGCTCAATATGTTATCTAGAATAATTTATCCAAAAGAAATGGTAATAAAAAAAGGAAGTCTGATTCGTATTAAGTTTTTAATTGGAAAGAAGGCTGCAATATTAATTGGAAGGGACTCCCTTCAAAAATCTGAATATTTGCAAAAAATAGAAAAGTACTTATCAACTTCCAAAATAGAATATTTTGTTATTAAAGGTATATCTGGAGATCCTTGTGAAAAAAGTATTTTAGAAATTTCACACCAACTTAATGAAATTAAACCTGACTGGGTTATAGGAGTTGGTGGTGGATCAGTCATGGATACAGCTAAACTAGCATGGTCACTTTATGAAAATCCTAAAATGTCCCTATTGAAATTTCAAACCCCATTTAGTACCCCAGAACTAAGAAAAAAAGCAAAACTTTGTTTAATTCCAACAACTTCGGGAATAGGTTCAGAGGTAACTAATTCTGCTCTTGTTACGCTTAAAGGAATAAAAACTCCAATTATATCAAATTGTTTTATACCTGATATTGTTATTTTAGATCCAAATCTAACATTAAACCTTCCAAACAAAGTTACTGCCAGCACTGGAATTGATGCATTTTCTCATGGATTAGAATCCTACTGTTCAACCCTTAGCAATTCATTAACTAAAGTTTATGCAGTAGCGGGAGCCAAACTTATATTTGAAAATCTTAAGAAAGCATTATTAGATCCTGAAGACATCATAACTAAAGAAAAGTTACTTTATGGATCAATGTTATCAGGATTAGCACAAGGAGCCACTTCTGTTGGTGGTGTCCACGCAATGTCACACTCTTTATCATCAAATATAAGTTTACCACATGGTCATCTTAATGCTTTGTTTATTATTCCAATTCTTAAATTTAATATCATTGAATCTGACAGTGTTACTAAATTCTTAAAAGAAATGAGTATCAATGATATTAATGTATTAGATAAATGGATTTCTGAAATTATGCAAATTTGTAAGTTAAATAATAGATGGGGTAATTTTTCTAGAGATTTTAATTTAGATGATATGTCACAAAATATAGTTAATGATATTTGTGCAAGAACAAATCCTAGAAAACTTACAGTTGAAGGAATAAAGTCTATCTTGGAGGAAACTCGTTAATGAATTCTTTTGAAAAACTTTTAAGTAATGAGCCGCATCACTTGAATAATTTAGATAAAGATTTACTTTTTAAAGAAGCTTTAGTAGATAATTTTAAACATCATTATAATAACTGTGCACCTTATAAAAGATTATGCAACAAAAGAGGATGGTATCTTCCTTTAAAAAAAGATTTTGATTTAGAGAATTTTCCATATCTACCAGTTGAAATTTTTAAAAATATTCGTTTAAGCTCAACATCAAATATAAATGTAGTTAAAACTTTAAAATCTTCGTCAACTTCTGGGCAGACACCAAGCACTATTTTTTTGGATAAAGAAACCAGCAAAAGGCAAATGCAAACCTTAGTTTGGTTTTTATCTCATCGATTAGGAAAAAATAGAAGACCTTTCATAATTATGGATGTTGATCCTAAGGATATTGGGTATGGACAAAATACAGTTTCTGCCAGAGCTGCTGCTGTTAGAGGTTTCTTAACCGCTGCATCTTCATATAGTTATTGTTTGATGCAAGATGGTACTGGTGAACTGCACGTAGAATTAGAAAAATTAGAAAGATCATTAGAAGAATCTCAAAAATCTGGAGATAAAGCAATAATTTTTGGTTATACATATGTATTTTATATTTATGTTGCAAAACAGCTTCAAAAAAATGGAATAAAATTTAAACTTCCTAATGTAACTATATTACATATTGGAGGGTGGAAAAAATTACAGTCCCAAGCAACAGATAAAAAGACTTTTAACAAAACTATGAAGGATGTGTTTGGAGTAAAATTAGAGAATATTATAGACTGTTATGGCTTTACAGAGCAGCTTGGTGTTGTCTATCTAGATGGTAAAGATGGTTTGAAAAGAACATCAGAAGTTTCTGAGATTATTGTAAGAAATCAGAATACACTTTTACCTTGTAAAGATGGGGAAGAAGGTCTTTTGGAATTCATAACACCTCTCCCTTTGAGCT
>MDTG01419822.1_pt1 | contig 13725 bp, 12 predicted proteins | sample 811421 | NCBI WGS metagenome assembly MDTG01 (sample SAMN05326645, study PRJNA326480) | marine metagenome | isolation source: seawater | place: Pacific Ocean: South East | collected 2011 | reverse complement strand
ATAATAATTCAAAAAGGAATCTTGATAAATGATAAAAATACCACTTAATAAAAATACTATAGGCGCTGCTGAAAAACGAGCATTAAACAAAGTGTTTGACTCAGGATATATGACTATGGGTAAGGTTACAAAAAAGTTTGAAGCTACTTTTTCAAAACACCTAGGTGTGAAACACGCAATATATGTTAACTCTGGTTCTTCTGCCAACCTTCTTGCATTTTCTGCAATTCAAGATAATGATAGGTTTCGGAAGTTTAAATCAAGAAATGATTTTTTAAAACCAAATGATGAAATAATTGTTCCGGCAGTTACATGGTCAACGTCAATATGGCCAATTTCGCAAACAGGCGCTAAATCAGTTTTTGTTGATAGTGAACCAAATACACTGCAAATGAATATAAACTCAATAAAAAAAGCAATTTCAAAAAAAACTAAGGCAATATGTATGGTACATGTCCTTGGTAATGGTGGTTACATTGAGGAAGTAAGAGATATTTGTAATAAAAAAAAGATATGGCTTATTGAAGATACTTGTGAGTCACTTGGAGTAAAGAAGAGAAATAAATATTTAGGAACATTTGGTGATATTGGCACATATAGTTTTTATTTTTCACATCACATAACAACTGTAGAGGGGGGAATGATAGTTACAAATAATGACTATCTTGCTAACAAAATATATTCGCTTAGATCTCATGGTTGGACAAGAGATATGTTTAATGCAAAAGAATATGAGAAGCAATTTCCTGAAATTGATCCAAGATTTTTATTTGTAAATGTTGGCTATAACTTAAGATCAACAGACATGAATGCATCTATTGGCTTGGTTCAGCTTAAGAAGCTTGAAAAATTTAACATGAAAAGACATGAGATTGGTAAAACTTGGAATAAAGCCTTTGAAAAATTGAAGAAGAACGATTTGCTGAAACCTATGAAAATCACAAAAGGCACAAAAGCATCATGGTTTGGTTTTCCCGTTATTTGTAAAACAAGAAATATGAGAGACGAGCTTAGAGAACACCTTGAAAAAAATGGGATAGAAACAAGACCTATAATATGCGGAAATATGACCAAGCAGCCTGGAATAAAAAATATCAAATTTAGAATATCTGGTAAGCTGAATGGAGCTGACACTATAATGGATAGAGGTATATTTTGGGGAAGCTCACCAGATATGACAAAATCGGAAGTCAATTATGTAATTAAAGTTGTGAATCAATTCTTCAATTAGAGCATTTTTGCAAATAATCCTGGTAAGTTAGTTTAACTCCCTCTTCAAGTGTGAATCTTGGCTTCCACTTTAGTTCTTTTATTTTTGAATTATCAAGAATCTTTCTTTTAATTCCATCAGGCTTTGAAGTATCAAAGATTATTTTTCCATCATAACCTATAATTTTTTTAATGATTTCAGCAAGTTGTTTTATTGTAATTTCATTCCCAGTGCCTAAATTTATAGGGGACAAATCTTTGTAATTTTTTAATATATGTAAAATTCCATTTGCCATGTCATCAACATATAGAAATTCTCTTTTTGCCTTACCTGTTCCCCATAGCTTAATATTTTTTAAATTTTTTGTTTTTGCTTCATGTATTTTCTGAATTAATGCAGGTATAACATGATTTTTTGATTCGTCATAACAGTCATTTGGACCATAGCTTGCAGCAGGTATAATTGTCAAATTAGATTTGTTATATTGATAGTTAAGCATTTCTATCATTTTTAAACCAACCAGCTTTGCTATACCATACCCTTCATTTGTTTCCTCAATTTTACCTTCAAAAATAGCTTCTTCTTTGAATGGTTGTTTACTATTTTTTGGATACATACAACTAGCACCAAGGAATACAATTTTTTTACAATTATATTTGTGTGCTGAATTAATAATGTTTAAATTAATAATAGAGTTTTCGTAAAGGAATGTTGCAGGTATTTTTGAGTTCAATTGTATGCCACCAACCAAAGCAGAGGTCATAATTACTATATCTGGTTTATTTTTTTTTATCCATTCATCTGTTTTTTTTTGGCTTGTTTGATCAAAGTTTTTTCTATTTGTTACAATAACTTCATATTTTTTTTCATTTGATAAAGTTTTTATTAAAGCTTTACCAACCATTCCATCACCAGTAATCCAAATTTTATCTTTCATCTTTATATAATAACCATATTAATGCCGCTGTTGCATACGTTAATCCTTTAAATTTATCATTATAAATTCCGTCTAAAACTAATTTTCTTGGTAGCCATAGAATTTCAGGGTTTTCTATATCTACTTCTTTTGGTTCAGATATTTTTTTAATGTCTTTAATCAGTATCATATTTAATTCTGCAAACATATAACTTCCACTTACGATATATTTTTTAAGAAACTTAAAACTCCGAAAATCTATACCTAATTCTTCAAATGCTTCCCTTCTTGAAGCTTCTTCGAGATTTTCATTTTCCTCAATTCCGCCAGCTGGAAATGTAAATGAAACCTCGCCAATACCATGCCTATACTCATTATATACAAGTAATTCTTTATTCTCATTTTCAATTAGTAACATTACTGCGTTATTAACTTCAATTCTGTGATAGTCATCAATAATCTTTCCAGCGGGAAGTTCTACGGTATCTTTAAAAATCTTTATATATGGACTTCCGTCATAAACTTGCTCTCTATTGATAAATTTCCAGATTTTATCTGAGCTCATCTTTTTCCACCCTTTTCTTTAAAAAAACATAATATATGATAACTCCTGGTACGGAGTAAATCATATTAAAAATCCTGAAAATAAACAAAACCGAAGCATACTGTAAAAGAATATTATTATTTAACAAATACATCACTTGTGAAAAAGCTGCTTCTCCAACACCTATACCACCAGGTGATATTGGTAATTTACTAACAATTTGAACTGCAATATTTGCAACTAAATTATGAAAAAAGCTCGTATCTTTTGCTAAAATTTCAATTGCAATTAAATATATTGAATAACCTATTATAAATTGCAGAATAATAGCTAGTAATAAATTTAAAAGAAGATATCTCGAAGCTTTTCTATAAGTAAAAAATATTTTTAAGGTCTTAGCAATAAATTTTACAATTTTGTTTTTATACTTGTACAGATACAAAATAATTATTTTATTTATTCTTCTGCTATTCAAACACTTCCTTATAAATAAAAGAAAAACTATAAAAAAAATACTTATAAAAGAATAATAGTGATTTACATTATGAAATATTGAATTAATATCAAAAATATTACTATTAATAAAAATTTTTGGTAAAAATATTATCAATATCATTAGCATAGATAATAAACCAATTGCTCTATCAATAACAACGGATAAACTTATTCCGATTTTATTTTCTTTATTTTGAACTAAATATATAGTTTTTATAACATCTCCTGCAATACCAAAAAGCATATAATTTAGTGCGTAGCCTAAGTAATAGGATTCAAATGTTTCTCTAAGAGTTATATTTTTATTTTGAGCATTTACTAAAAAATGCCATTTTAGACTTCCAATAATAATAATAATCGATATTAACCCTATTATTTTTATAGATAATAATAAATCCAAGGTAAACAATATGCTAAAATCTAATAACTCATACTTACTTAATAAATATATGAGTAAGGTAGCAATTATAATTTTAATCGTAATATTAATTTTCATTTATTAGCTTTACATGATTACTATTAATTAGTAAGCATCCCTCAGTTTCCTTTGTTTTTGTTTTTAGTTTTATGCACTCAGCATTTATATAATTAAATTCATCTTCAAGTTTTTTTGAAAAATAAAGATAAAGTAAATCGCTATAGAGCTTATCTTGTATGATATCAGTTTCCCTTGATACATTACTGAATTTATCAGCGTAACCGCTAGATATCTCCATTGAGCCATTTGGATTAATAATAAATATTGCATGTACTTCCTTGATCCTATTTATAAGCCAATCTCTGGAATACTTACCAAAGATTACCGGTAATGTTGTTTCATAACTCTTATCTATAATTAAATTATTTACTAGGCTTGCTGTAAATATGTCGGATTCTATATCTTTGTATAAAAACGCTAAGTCAACGTTTTTAAAGTCATATCGTTTTGAGTTTTTAAATATTAGGTCAATAATCTCCTTTTCTGTCGCATCATGTCTTGGGGCATTTAGGTCGCCAGATATTAATCTTGAGTATTTTAGAGGGTCTGACTTAGAGATACTAAATATTGAAACTGACTGCAAAAAAATTAATAAAATTAGCATTAAAGAGAAATATTTTTTTAATTTATTAAAAGATGACACAAAAAGTATACCAACTAATATCATTAGAATATAAGCTAAAGCGAATCTTCTAGAGGTGTTTGAAATAGATACTATCACTGGTATTACTGGCAGTATGATTGCAAGTAATAAATAAAGTATAACATCCCGCTTAATTTTTAATTTATTTATAAATTTATATATTAATGCAAATACTACAAATAAAAAAACAAATAAAAATGGTAAAGTACCTGCCATTTCTATTTGATTATAAAATCTAAGAAAGACATCTAATATTGAATTTGGCATATCAATAAAGTTACTACTTGTATTCGTAGCTTCAGCAATATCTCCGAATTGAGTTCTATAAATCCAAGCAAATAACTCTCTCCAGGAATTGTAAAACCATAAAAAAATTATTACAGAGAATAAAGTAAAAATAGTTAAGGCATAGGATTTATTTTCTTTTTTTGAATTTCTTAAATAAAAATAAAATTTTTTAAGCTTTGATAAAATTCTTGGGGAAAATAATATTAACAAAAATATAGATAATAAATAAAATAATTTCATATAAAATTTAGCAGCAGCATTTGTATTATCTATTGATAAAAATCTATGGTCTGCACCAAAATCTAATCCTTTTAAGGACAATAAAAGAAGTGTTACTAGAAATATTTTAAGTATTGATATTATTAGATCTTTAGAAAAGATACTTTTTTTGTATCCTAAATAAAAAAATAAAGCTAACACTGGTATTAAATGTATAATTGCTTCTACTGGTCTTAATGTAATTGCTAATATTAATGCAAACAATCCATAAAATGATTGTTTTTTGATAGTCATGAAGTTTGATGAATATAAGTGATATATTACAGCTAATATTGCAGGCGTTAATCCTACTTCAGCAAATAAGAATCCACCTCCAGGAAAAAACGAAGCTGATAGTAACCCAACTGAAATTGCTCCTAAAAAACAAGTCGATTTATAGTCAGAAAGTAGCCTTAATATTAAAAAAGCATAAATCACAATTAGTGATAAACATAAGATATGTACACATGCTGCAGAAAAAAGAATATTGTTTTTTGAAATCAACATGAACGGAAAAATTATTAGATGAAATGATACTGGCCTCCATGGTTTTTCTGTAAATAATTGATATATACCCTCAAAAAAGTGCCCGCTAAAAAAGAGGTTTGATATAGCCCCAGCTGTACCTATAAAATCTCCAGCATCTCCTAAAGGTAAACCTGAATTATTAATCTGCCAAAAAGCCATTAAATATACTGGCAATATTGTTGCTATTAAAGCAATTTTAAAGTCAGATATTTCTTGTATGTAGTTTTTTATGCTTTGCCACATAATATTTTTTATAAATTGATTTTAAAAAATTTCTTAAAATAAAGTCTGCAAATCATTATGGATATTGACATACCTGCTTTGATAACATTTAGCTTATTATCTGTAATTGCTTCTCCACCAATTCTTTTGCGTTCAGTACCAGGAATTTCTATATACTTATAATTCATTAAATTACCATATGCAGATATGAGTGGCTCAAATATATGCCCAGTTGATAGATATTTTCTAAAGATAGTATCTCTAACTATATCAACCTTATACCCTCTAAACATTGTTAATGCATCCGTAATAGGATAATTACCAAGATGCCTTATTAGTTTAGAAAAAAACCAATTTCCTATACCAGTTATAAAAGTATCGTCTTCTGAAATAGCATCTCCGAGATACCGAGAAACAACAACTATATCGTACCCTTCTTTTATTTTGGTAACTATATCTGCAAGCTCCTCAGGCGTACAGTTATTATCTGGGCTGAATTCAATAACATAGTTTGTTTTTACAAGATTTATTGCCTCAATCATTGCGCCTGTTAAGCCCGAACTCTTTTGTGTAACTAATTTAATATTTTTTATATTTTGAATATATTCAACTGTTCCATCTGTTGAACTGGCATCAATTACCAAAATTTCCTCAAATAGTGATTGATCAATACGTGGTATAGTTATTTTTAAACCCTCAATTTCATTTAGAGTTGGTATTACTAAAGTTATTTCTGGAGGATTTTCCATAATTTTTTTAAGCTAAAACTGTATCAATTTTTTTAAATTGTTATCTCTTATTGTTAATTTATTCATATCTATAATAACAGTATTTTTTTTGCAAGAAAATTGAAAGTATTTCTATCCTCCACGGATGCTAGCTCTCCCCAAATAGAAACAATATGTATCCCTTTACTATTATCCCATTCAATTACTCTATGAGTGATTATTGTCCAAATATCATATTGTCTCAGAGCATATATAGTTGCTGAAACTAACCAGTTGTGACTAAAATTTATTGTCAAATCATAGTCATTCCCTTGATTATTTTCTTTGATACTTGGATTTCGAATTATAAGAATTGATGGTTTTTCCCCTGACTCAATTACTCTTAATACATCTTGCTCTATATGTTTTCTTATGAAATTAAGTTCAGTTAAATGAGGATGAACAATATAATTTTTTAAAGAGAAGTTACATTGATATATACCAAATATTAATATAATTATGAAAATTAGATTCTTATAAATATAATTGAATGAAGAAAGAAATTTTAATGATCCGATTGTATTAATTGACCACATCATTATATATAAAATAAAAGGCATGGTTACTACAAAGTATCTATTTGTCATAATAATAGCAAATGGATTTTCATCGTATACTACCACCTTTAATGGAAGAACAGGGGTATAACTTAAAATTAGTAATATAAAAGATACTAAAAAAATAACAATCGTATTCGAAAATATGTCAACATAGCTTACTAAGTTGTTTGAGTGTTTGTTATATGAATAAGATTTGATATATATACTTACAAAAAATAATATTAATGTTAACGGTGCAACAGTAAAAAATATATTGACATCTTTTACACCCCATGAAGACCAAAGATTAAATGTATTGAATGAGTACTTTAACATTGCCAAAATATTATAAATCTTATTCATTATATCCCAGTCAATATGAATAGATCTAACATATCCTCCATGCATTTTTTCTTCAACACCTAGTGCATAATGAAAAGATTTAGCCATCAACACATACAAAATCATGATAGAAACTATAAAAATCGAAGATTTTATTAAAAATTCATAAATTTCTTTTTTAGAAAATGATTTATTATCTAAAGCTGATATAAAAAATATGAATAAAAATAAAAAATAAAACATCATTGAAATTGCGTAATTCATTGAACCAGCGAGAATTAGAATACCACTAATAATAATATATTTTCTTTTTAAAAAATTTTCTTCAACTTCTTTTAACGCTTTATAAAAATAAATGAGAGCAATTTGTCCACATAACAGAGTTATAACCATTCCATTATATCCAGCTGTAGCTGTTTGAAGTTGGGAGGCGATCAAGCAAAATGATAAAATTGAAAAAGCTAACGAAAAAAACTTGTTATTAGAATTAAATTTGTTTTGCCATTTATAAGTTAAGTAGGCAGCAAAAGACATCATTAAGATGGTAAAAAATTTTACAAACTTTGCGTTCTCGATTTTTATACTTATAAAATCGCTTATTATTAGTATTATTGCTCCAACTGGTCTAAATAACTCTATAGCTGCATTCCACCATTCTGGATGACCCCATGGAAGAAAGAAAAATCCACCTCTACTCCAAAAAGTTGCATTCCAGTCATCTTGTCTTAAAAAATCTCCAGATAAAACTGGAAAATGCGCTATAGTGAGACAAAGCAGAATTATGAAAAATATTATTAGATTATTTTCAAAAAGATTCTCAACTTTTATATTTTTTGACATATTTTATAAAATCTATTTTTTAATATTTTTCTTCCACCAATTCAGTGTTTTTGTAATGCCCTGATCAATATTTGTTTTTGGTGACCAGTCAATCTCTTTTTTAGCTTTTGAGCAGTCTAAAAACATATCAAAAGGTATTGAAGGTTTTGCTTTATTAAATTTTATTTGTATGTCTTTCCTAGAAATTTTAATAATTTTTTCACAAAGCTCTTTTACAGTTATTGGTTCTCCAGAGCCACAATTAAATATTTCATACTGCTTTTTCTGCTTTCGAAGAGACCTTTTTATAAAATCTACTAGGTCATCCGCATATAAGAAGTCCCTAATCTCTTTACCAGTTCCCCAAACCTCAAGAATACCTTTTGAGCGCATAACTTTTGTTATCGTTGCTCCAAAAACATGACTTTTATCTAAATCATATTTATCATGGGGACCATAAATATTTGAATGCCTGATAATTGTAAATTTAGTGTCACTAAGCATGGAATAAAACTTTGCAATTTTTTCTAAATAAACCTTTGTTTCACCAGCACCTTTGTATTTATCAAGAATCTTTCCATTAAAATCATTCTCTCTAGTTGGTTTTTTTGACGATGGATACATAACAGTACAGCTTGGAAAAATAAAATGTTTAATCTTATTATTGTATGCCGATCTAAACATATATGAATTTATAATTGCATTATCTGTTACATGAATATATGGCATCGAAACAATATCTTTTGATCCAGATGTAGTTGCAGCGCACTGTATTATAATATCCTTTCCTTTAACTAGTTTTTCAATTGTATTTGGATTTCTTAAATCAGCTTTATGCCATTTTACATTTTTTGAGGTTTCATATGGTGGTCTATTAAACCTGACCGCATGTATTTCGTAATTTTTATTTTTTGAAAAGCCAAGAGTAATATTTTTACCAATAAAACCCGTCGCACCACAAATTAAAATTTTCTTCATTGATAATCCTTTAAATTGATAAAACTATTTTTTTTAATAATATATCACATATTAATTTTTTTAGAGGCTATAATACAAAGAACTAAAAATAACACCTTGATTCAAAATCTATTTTTTCGTCTTTACTAATAAACATCCTTCTCTAGCATGTATTTTAGTTGATAAGTCCATACATGAAACTGATTTAAAATCATAATTATCTTGTAATTTTTTACTAAAATACAAGTAGAGTAGTTTGTTATAGAATAGTTCTTGAGGCTTAACTGATTCAAAATATTTCTTTTTGTATTTAGAAGCTTTCTTTTCAGAAAATTTCATATCACCAATAGGATTAACAATAAATAAAGCATCTCTAGATTTTAATCTCTTATAAATTTCTTTTTTATCATAATTTTTAAAAAAAATAGGCAAATATACACTATATGATTTTTTTGCATTTAAATTTAAAAGCATTGCCGTGCTAAAAATATCTATATTTATCATGGGATGTGTCCAAGTTAGACTGACTTTTTTAAATTTATTTGTTAAAGATAATTTATGAATTTCTGTTGATATCTTTTTCTCGAGTGGATTGGTTTTTGTAGGATGAATTATTGCATGCCCAATAACATATTTCGAAAAAGAAAGTGGCTTATCATTTGCTACACTAAAGATCGTAAAAGTTTGGATTACTACAAAAGTGGATATTAATATCAGCATTATTCCTTTTAATTTCTTTATTGAAATTATGTAAAAGTAACAAAAAATTACAAATAATATATAAATTAATGCAAACTTTCTTGGCGTATTGGATATTGTAATCAATGTAGTGATTAAAGGGACTACTATTGGTAGAATCAAATACCAATGAATCTTTGTATCAATTGAAATATTATCTCTAATTTTGATAAAGTAACAAAATATACTAATGCTTAAAACGAATATTATTGGAAATATTCCTCCAAAGGATAAATGTGAGTATAATCCTGCAAATATTGAATTTACAGATAGTGATGGGATGATAAAATTTTCTGAGTTACTTGCAATATCACCAAATTGAGTTCTGTATACCCATATAAAAAGATCTCGCCATGCATCATAAAACCAAACCAGTAAAACAAAAGAAAATATTGTAAAAATAAAAAGTGCATAAGACTTATAAATTTCATACGAACTTCTTATAAAAAAAATATACTCTTTTATTCTTTTAATTAAAAATGGTAAAAAAATAAAAATGATTAAAAAAATAAGGAAATTAAAGAGAAATTCATATAATTTTATTGCATCAGGATCACCAATTTGCTTTAGTCGGCCATCTATTTCAAGATCGAGACCCCTTAAAGATAATATAAAAATTGTAATAGCAAAAGTTTTTAAAATATTTAAAATTAGGTTAAAAGAAAAAATTTTCTTCTTATAACCAGTATAGAAAAAATAACTTAGAACTGGTGCAAGATAAAGAATTGCCTCTATAGGTCTTACAGTGACAGCAATGAGTAATGCAATTAAAAATAAAATTGATTGTCTTTTTACGCAAAGATATTCTGAATAATACAAGTGATATAATGTTGCGATAATCGCTGGTGTAAATGCAGTTTCTGCAAACATTATCATACCGCCTGGGAAGAAAGAAGAGGACAATAAGCCAATAAAAGTAGAACCAAAAAAACATATAATCTTACTATCACAGTTTCTTATAAAAATTAAATATGCATAGAAAATAATGAAAAAAAGACAAACTGAATGAACACAAATAGTTGTGAATAAAATATTATTATTCGAAATCAACATAAAAGGGAATAAAAATAAATGAAAAGATAGGGGCCTCCATGGTTTTTCAGAATATAAGCTTTTCATTCCTTCAAAAAATTCACCATTATAAAAAAGGTTAGTAATTTTTCCTGCTGTGCCAATGAAATCATTTGCATCAGAAATTGGTAAAGAATGATTATTTGAATGCCAAAAAACCATTAAAAAAATAGGAATTAAAGAAGAAAATAGTATTATTAAAATATCAGGAATTTTATTAAAAAAAATATCTATCTTGGAAAAGTACATAATTAAAGAATTATTATTAATTTTTTTTATATAAGCAAGAAATCATAGTATTATTAATGAAATAACATATCGGTTATAATATCATAAATATTAATTTAAATTATTTTAATTATAAAAGGTTGGGGCCGTATCATGCATCTTGTCACTGGAAGCACGGGTTATGTTGGAAGCGTTATTGTAAATAAACTTATTAATTTAAATTTAAATGTTATTGCTATTGATAAATCAATATCTAAAGTAAATTCAAAGTTTATTAATAACAATATTGAATTAGACATCACCAATTTTAAAGAGCTCGAGGAAATTTTCAAAAAACATAAAAATATTGAATGTATATATCATTGCGCAGCGCAACTAAATTTTAACAAGAGAAATGAAAATTACTTTCAAAAAGTAAATGTTGAATCAACAGAGGTTTTATCAAATTTAGCAATTAAATATGGAGTGAGAAATTTTATATATATTTCTTCTAATTGTGTTTACGGGAAACTAAATTCTTTAGATATCTCTGAAGATTATCCCACAAATACTTTTGAAGAATACGGCCAATCAAAATTAGAGTCCGAGAATATATTATTGTCGAAAAAATCAAAATTGAATATTATCATTTTTAGACCCCCAACAATTATAGGAGAAGGACGATTAGGAATTCTATCAGTTGTATTTGATTTTATAAAAGATAGTAAAAAATTATTTCTTGTAGGAAATGGAACAAATAGATACCAATTTGTTTATGGTGATGATTTAGCAACTGCATGCATTGCAGCAAGTTCTTACGATAAAACAAATATTTTTAACATTGGAACATCAAAACCAAGCTCATTAAGAGATGCTTTTGAATATTTGATTAAAAAATCTGGCAGCAAAAGTAAAATTTATTGTTTACCAGATAAAATAATATTACCACTTATGAAATTTTTTTTTAAATTGGGACTATCACCTTTAGGCCCATATCAGTACAACATGATTGTTAATTCTTTTTCAGGAGAAACTGATAAAATTAGAAAAGAACTTAATTGGGAGCCTTCTAAAGACAATAACGAGATGCTTTTATCTGCGTATAATTATTATGTAGATAATTATGATGAAATTCATACGAATTCAATAAAAGGAAGTGGAAACAGAAATATTGGTAGGGAAGGTATTATAAAGATTTTAAAATGGTTATCTTAAATTTTCAGTGAAAAAAAACTTTTTAATAATTTTATTGTTTTATATTATTGGGTTCGTAGTAACATACATGTTATATCGAAATAATTTTTATAATTTTGAGTTTATATATAATTTTTCTTTAGTAAATTCATCATTGTCTATAATTATATTTTGCTCCTTATTTATATTTGGTATGGTAATGCTAATGCCTATTGCTATGATTTTTTTATTTACTTCAGGAATTATTTGGGGCGTAGTTGAAGGCACAATTATTTCAACAATATCAACATCAGCTGCTGCTTCAATTTCATTTTTAATAATGCGAAATTTTTCAGAAAATAAATTATTAAGTAATTTAAAATATAAAATAGTGTCAAAGTCTAATATAAATATTAATACAAATGATCAGATAAAATACGTGATTTTATGTACTTTAAATCCATTATTACCTCAAAGTATTCTAAATTATGCTTTTGGACTAACAAGCGTAAAATTTAAAGATTTCTTTATTATTATTACTATTATATCTTGTATTTTGAACTTTTTTTATGTGATGCTTGGCTCAAGTCTAAAGGTTATTATAATTGAAGGAAGCTTGAAAACTGGTATTATTTATTTTGGTTTAGCAATAACAGCAATTACTCTAATTTATTTTTTAAAAGATACAAGGTTATTTAAAAAATAATAAAATAATTGAAATAATATGATGAAAAAAACCATTACTCTTTTACTTCCCACGCTAAATGAAGTTACTGGATTCAAAGCTATTTTTCCAAAAATAGATACAAGTTTATTTGATGAAGTTCTTGTTATAGATGGAGGCTCTACTGATGGAACAATTGAGTATGCAAAAAGCCAGAATCTTAATATTGTTATGCAAAAAGAAAAAGGTCTTGGGCCGGCAGTGATGGAGGCAATTTCAATTATTAAAACAGACTGTGTTATTGAATTTAGTTTGGATGGTAACTGCATGGTTGAGCAATTAGAGCCGCTTGTTCAAAATTTGTTAGAAGGGGATGATTTAGTTGTTGTATCAAGATATTTGCCACCTGCTATATCATACGACGATACTTTTATTACTGCTTTTGGAAATAAAATGTTCACATTTCTTATTGGTTTTTTAGGTAAATTTAAACCTACTGATACCCTGACAATTTATAGAGGATTTGATGTCAAAATTGCAAAATATCCCGAATTCAGAAAATTTATGTATGGCCCCGTTTTTGAACCTCTTATTAGTGCTGTAGCAATTTACAGAAATCTTAATATTTCTGAAATACCTGGAGATGAGCCTGCAAGGATTGGCGGAACAAGCAAAATGTCAGTAATCTACAATGGTTTATGTATAGTACTCTGTATAGTGAGGATGTATATACTTAAACTTTTTAAGATTATGGTATAAATTTTTGAACAATTTAAGAAATGACCGCGGCTTACTTTTTTTATTATTAGTTCCCCTATTTTCTTTTTTTTGGCACTTTGAAAATTTACAAATGCCAATATCTGATT
>MDTG01380294.1_pt1 | contig 13727 bp, 12 predicted proteins | sample 811421 | NCBI WGS metagenome assembly MDTG01 (sample SAMN05326645, study PRJNA326480) | marine metagenome | isolation source: seawater | place: Pacific Ocean: South East | collected 2011 | reverse complement strand
TTTTATATGTAAGTGTATATGATAAACGTTTTGTCATATTTAGTTATAACATTTTTGTTTTTGATTGCAATTGCAACTATTGTTGCTTTTGCTCTACGAAGTAGCGCCAAAGACGACAATATGACGTGCAACGACGGAAGCGCCGGCTACATGGACATGACTGACCAAAACATTGGAGACAGGAATATAGCAATTGCAATGTGGCAAAAGGCAAGTAATGGCGAACAAAAAAATTGCCGGAATTCATATGAAATTGATAAATCTATAAGAGGAAAAGACGATTGTAATAAGGCTTATGTAGTAAAGAATGTTATAGATCAAACAGAGAAAGAAACTCAAGACCCCCCCTTTTGGAGGCTGATTAGTCCGTGTGAATGGGGTTTGAGACCAGCCGATTCGGCTGGGATCGATACATAATAATATATTATCAATAGTAAAAATGAAAATTTCATTGTTGGTTTTTTTTAGGTCAATTTTGGGGCTTAAATTTTATGAGCCCCCAAAATCTCAACCTCCTTATTGGGCAGATCCAAGAATTCATATGTTTGGAAACGACAATTGGTTTCACGCTAACGTTGCGCCAATTTTTACGACTGCCTTAGATCAATGCGTGTACAAGGACAGTTTAAGATCGCACATATGCAAAAAATATTTACTCCCGTGTCTACCCGCTTCAAACGCAACAATACTAGATATTGGTTGCGGCGCGGGGCTCTCAACTGAAGCCTTGGCCAATTCATTCAAAAGTTGTCGGGTGATTGGGATCGACACGAGTGCGGAGATGCTCAAAGTGGCTTCGAGACGCAAGCAATCCAGTAATATTCAATACGAATTAGGTAACGGTCATTACTACGAGTTGGAACAAATAGACGTGTCGTTTATATCTTTTATGTTTCACGAAGTTCCGCAACAAGCACGCATATCCATGTTACAACGCCTATCGCATTCCGTACAGACCGTTGTCGTTCTTGACATATGCCAGGACTATACACCTTCAAAGCAAATGCTTTTTGGTGAGCCATATCTGTACGATTATTTAGAAAATATTGATTTTGACATAAAAAAAAGTTTTAAACATGTTTTAAAGTACGTTGTAGTCCCAAAACACGCGACTCTGTGGATTGCCACGAATCAAGATTCAGCCTGGATTCAACGGCTCCAAACTTAAATTAGTTTTCTAAAAATTAAAATTTAAATCTCCAAAAAAAAAATAAGTCGAATAATTTCAAATTTGAAGTGTTCTGCGAGCGAGGAAGATGAGCCAAAATCAGGTAGATGACGGCAATAATTATGTCAAAGAGATCGAATTTGTTGCGCTTTCCTCTAAAGAAATTAGATCTATGGCAGTCGTGAACATCACGGAAACAATGCTGTACGAACGCGGCCTGCCAAGGATGAATTCTGTTTTAGACATGCGCATGGGATCAAGTGATAGGAGGTACGTTTGTGGAACTTGTAAACACGCCGTGCCGTTGTGTCCCGGGCATTGCGGGAAAATTGAAATGGCAGCTCCAGTTTATAATCCGGTTTTTATTGAGATCACGTTGCGCGTGCTTCGGTGCGCTTGTTTTTTTTGTTCCGGTTTGCTGATAGAAGATTTAAAAATCCCATCAAACACGTTCAAGGCGCGTCGCCGACTGGCTACGATTTCCCAAGAAAGTCGATTGAAAAAAATTTGTCCTCACTGCGGCGGACCACAGCCGAATTATTCTCGAGTTGGATTGGGTATCAAAAAAGATTTTAATTTGCACAAAAACATTGATTCAATATTTGAGAGCGAAGAAGAAAAATCATTTGCAATGCAAAGTTTTTACCCATCTGATGCTTTGAGCATTTTGCGAAATATAAAATTAGAAGATTTATACAAACTTGGATTTTCGAAAGGCCCGAATGCGTCAAAACCTGAAAATTTTATCATTGAAGTATTATTGTGTCCATCAATGGTCATGCGTCCTTCAATTGCATGCACCGAAAGTTCCAGGACACGTGGTCACGATGATTTAACCCTGAAACTACAGGACATTGTAAAGACAAACAGTCTGTTGCAGTCTGAAATAAGTAGCGAGAAAAGGACACCACAGTTTGAAAAATTGCTGGAACAAATGCAAATCCATTTATCGGTGTATCTTTTAAACGACACTAAACACGCCAAAAAACCCGGTGGTGGCATCAGAAGCACAACAATTCGTTCCATTTCTACAAGATTGAAAGGAAAACGAGGTCGGATCCGCGGTAATCTGTGCGGAAAACGTGTTGATTTTTCGAGCAGATCTGTTGTATCGCCAGATGCATGCATAGATTTAGATCAAATCGGTGTTCCAGGGTTTGTGGCTGAAAAGCAATCAATTCCCGAAAAGGTAACGAATCACAACATGTCGTGGTTAAAGAAAATAGTGTCTGAAAAAAAATGCAATTCTATCCTACGCAACGGTCGCGAAACCAAAATCAAATATTTAGAAGAAGAAAACTTGATGAAGGAAGTGAAAAGATTGCAGATAGGCGATGTTGTAGAGCGACATTTAATCAACAACGATGTAGTCCTGTTCAATAGACAACCTTCTCTGCACGCCTTTTCACTTATGGCGCATCGGGTCAAATTATTTCCCCATCAGAAAACTTTTAGACTTAACGTGCAAGCTACAACGCCGTACAACGCAGACTTTGACGGGGACGAAATGAATATGCATACGTTGCAGACGATTGAAGCCCGGGCGGAAGCTGCAGAATTGATGTCTATATCAAAAAATCTTATCAGTCCGCAGGCGTCCAAGCCGATTTTGGGTCTGATTCAAGACGTGTTGCTCGGGTCGTGGATGTTGACGTCCAAGAGCTTTTTCGTCAATCATTCAGATGCTATGCAAATCGTTTCGTCTATTTCGGGAAACCAGTGGCTACATTTTTCCAAACTCGTTCCTGCTGTTCTAAAACCACAAATTCTATATTCTGGAAAACAACTGATCAGTCTTTTGCTACCGGACAATTTGTTTGTTGGTCCAAAAAAAAATAAGTCTGCTGCCGCCGGCGGCGTCGATAACGCGCAGAACTGGCTGGATGATCACATAGTCTTGGTAAAGAACGGCGTGCATTTATGCGGAAGATTGGATAAAGCTTTGCTCGGCGCAACGAGCGGTGGGTTCATCGATATCTTAGCTCGAGATTTCAAGGATTATTGCAACACGTTTATTTCCGAAATGCAGAGACTTTCGTTGAAAGCTTTACAGTTGGTTGGCTTTACCTGCAGTTATGAAGACACCAAAATTTCTCACGAATGTTTTGATACGGTCTCGAACATCCTTAGCAACTATTTTAAGCAATCAAGCAAAAAAAACAAAGAAGACAACATAATAAATTCTTTATCCACGGCTGTCGACAAGAGCGCATTGAATGCGATATCTTTTTTGCGAAACAAGGCGCAAAGCACCTCGGTTGCAAATGGGCTCTTAGATATGGTTGATTCTGGCAGCAAGGGCTCGCAAATCAATGTTTCTCAAATATCTGGATGCGTTGGTATGCAAATGGTTTCCGGTCAGAGAATATTTTCCACGGGAAACCCCGAAGGAAGAACAATTCCATGTTTTGAAAAGGGCGAGCATTCGCCGGAAGCGCACGGATTTGTGACAAATCCCTACAATAAAGGCATTGTCCCCTCTGAATTTTTTTTTCATTTGATGGGCGGCAGGGAAGGACTTGTCGACACCGCTGTAAAAACTGCGCAAACTGGATACATTAGCAGGCGAGTCTCAAAAATGATTGAGTCTGCGCAAGCTAATTATTTTGGTCAAATTACGTTGCATTCTGGAGAAATATTACAGCCTAGTTATTATGGAGACAATTTTTCGGCTGAAAAAATAGAATCGGTATATTGTCCCGTGCTGCAAGAGGTAAAGTTATGGGAAACCAAGAAACATTTATTTACAAACGAGCAAAACTTCCGAGCAGCTATACTTTTGACGCTCAAAATAAAAAAAAACATGATGAAGTATACGGATGTTTTAGACGCTCGAATTGAAGTACCCGTCAACCTTCAACGTGTTATAAATTCCAAAATGTTCACGCCTTCAGAAAACATGGATTGGATGGAAGAACTCGATGCCCTGCAAGACAAGTGCAATAGCTGCCTGGATCTTGTAAAATTACACATGTTGAGCGTGTGTGGCGATCGGATGGACGCAGGACTTTTTGAAGTCGTCAGACACAAAATCTTCAAAGCGAGGGTTAGTGCTGGTTACATGCCAGGAACTGTCGCAGCGCAATCGCTGTCGCAACCAATCATGCAGATGACCCTCAACACGTTTCACTCGGCTGGCAAGGGTTGTCACTTGGTGACGGCTGGCGTGCCAAGACTCAGAGAAATCTTGGATGGCTCCGTCAACATTTCTACGCCTAGCATGCGCATCAGATTGAAACACCCTATTAACAAATCTTATTCCGCGGTCAAGCGCATTTCCGACTCGTTTATTCACAAACCTCTGTCAAAATACGTACACAAGGTCTGTGAATTTTTGACGTTAGATTCTCTCTCAGATTACATGTCCGTAACGCAACGATTTTTGTTCAAATATATGATTGCAGAAAATTCATCGTACGACAAAAACCTAGCTGGCTTCTCTTTCAACATTGAAAAAAAAGAAAAAATAAGTCCAAGGCAAGTTTCCGCTGCCATAAGGAAATATTTTGACAACGACAACTTCACCGTGATTCCTTCAGCATTTGTTTGCGAGGAATGGACTGTTTTTGTTGTAATACAAGATTTAGAATCGCTGCTCAAGAGCAAGACGGCGTTAACTACAGATCAAAAACACAAATTTATTCACGAAATCTGCAAATCTGTGCTTGAAAACGTGTCTATATCTGGCAATGCCTCATTTTCTCAAACTCACGTTGAACAAATACAAATCGCTGACAAGAACACTGGCGTGATTACAAGTGAATATGCTATTTTTACCGCAGGGTCAAATTTTAGATACGTATCGCAATTAAAGAATATAAACCACAATTACACGTTGTCGAATAACATCTGGGAATCATACCACAAATATGGCATAGAAAGCGTGCAAAATATTCTTTTCAGAGAATGTACTAAAGTTCTTGGCGACGGTGTATCGTGTCGTCATCTCATGCTAGTCATCAATGCCATGACTTTTGACGGTTACATCAATTCAATAAATCGACACGGCATGGGTAGAACAAGAGCGACGCCGATCCAAAGGGCTTCCTTCGAAGAAGCCCTCGACGTTTTAATTGAAGCGTGTACCTTTGGCACAAAGACTAAGGTAGCCGGGATCACAGAATGCGTGGTTATGGGTGCGCCGAGTACCGTCGGGTCCGGACTCAGCCAGTTCTACCCAGAAAAAACTGCGTTTGTCAACAAAAACCAAAATCTGCCATTTGTAGGAAGAAGACTGCCAAAGGCAAAACCAAAGGCAAAGCCGCGCCCTGTTTCTATTTTGGACGAGCCTTGGCAAGCTTCCCTGAATTTTGAAAACTTACTTGCGAAGTTCCCAAACATCAAAAAAGGAGAAACAATAAAACTTGTGATAAGGGGAAACGTCGTTCAAGATGGTCGATTCTCATTTAGTATCTTGCCGAATGATCACGACGATGCCTCTGAAATTATATACCATTGCAGCTTCAGAGATTCTACGCAAAGAAAAAGATTTGTTTTGAACGACAAGAGACAGGATGACTGGGGAAAGGAAATAGTGTCGGCAGTCAAATTCGATACGAAAAAACCACTCAACATAATAGTTTGTCTTTCTGAAAAAATTATTTCGATTCGTTTACAAAAGTTATTTTTGAATTTTACTCAGAGGCGCAACATTCTAGACTGCGGCGATGATTTATTTTTGCAGTTTGAATCTCACGACGACTACGGAAATCCCATGAGCTGGACAATCAATTCCGTCACGTTTGAAAAAAAATGCGACGCACGCATATCTCAACCATGCCCACCACCCGTGCCCAAATCTACGCCAACCTCTACGCCAAACTCGACGCCGCCATCAACACCAAGTTCTACGCCACGCTCTACACCAAACTGCACACCTCCGTCAACACCAAACTCTTCGCCACCATCAACACCAAACTCTTCGCCACCGGCATCAAGATTTGGCACGCCCACGTCTTCAACCACCAGCTCAGCGCAAAACTTTTTCGATGATGTCGACGTGCCGGACATGGCGTATACGTCAAAAACAGAATTCGGCGACTTCTTTTTTGACAAAAAAAATTATCATCCAAGCTCTCCAAAAATTCAATACTACCCGTCTTCTCCAGGATAAGTATTATGTTCATAAAACTTATATAAATTTCAATTGTCCATCATGAAATATAAATTTTCAAACCCTCCATTTATTATCTCAGTCGACTTTGTAACTCGCACTTACAGCATTTCTTCTCAAACTTACAACCATTCGCACGCACTAACTAGATTTGATCTAACCATTCAAAAGAAACAAATTCACACCATTTTAGAATTGATGAGAGAAAACGAGGAACAGTGGCCAAACATTTTAGACATTGTAAAGGGAGAGATTGATGTACCCCAGATAGCGAAACAAGCTGAAGATATTTTAGATAAACAAAGCTATCAACAATATTCTGCACCAGTTCGTACTCACGATCTAATCAGCATGGTTTCTATGATACTTTGCAACATTTCTATCATGAAAAAAAAAATCCCACGCATCGCAAATCAAGCAGATTATATCTATCTTCACAGCAGCGTATGCAACTGGCATTGTTTGCCCCAAAATATGAGCGATGCTTCGTTTTTATCTATCAAAGATGTCTATAATAATTGGAGAAATAATCCTAATTATTTTCGAGAATACGTTGTCGAAGCAACCTGGTGTCTATCTCAAAAAAAAGAAATCAAACAGCATAGATTTGACATATTGCGCCTGCTTTTTGAAAATTTACGCAATGATGAAATCATGCCAGGAATAGAAAATCATATCATAAAAAGTTATACGAGAAGTTTTTTGGGCTATGGAAGTTTAAACCATAGCCAATCCTGGCATTACGTGCAACCACCCGTTCCCCTAAGTTCTGAAATCACTTGTCAGCAATTACAATCATTACTCAAGCATGCCCCTTTAATTACTGTAGAATTACTGCAGATGCGAAATATGTGCTCACCGGAACATGTTCATTTATTTCATCAAAAAAATTTGTTGGACGACGCTCTAACAAATTTGAAAAAAAATAATTATGAATTGGGCAGCGACGATCCCTTCAGAAGAATTAATGTTGCCCACATCATTTGTCTACACAAGATGTTTCCAAAACTGTGGAACGAAAACATGAACATTGAAGACATAAAAAAATGGAGCTTACGTGGGCAGCATTGGATTGATCCACCTTCCCGTATGCACAAGCAGCGCGCAGAGTGGGAAAATCTTGTTGTTGCAAAAAAACTTTACATTCTTGACGATAATAATAAGGCTTGCGATTGCCGCCAGGGCGTTTTTGAAGACATAATTACTTTTAAGACAATAAAAGGAATGGCGCGTTTTAAACTTGAGCCTGAAGAGCAAAAACTGGCAGCTTGCATGACACCAATCGCTCCACAAAAATATAAGGAACCTTTAACGGCCGAAACTGTCAATTCTTTAAACAAAAGTCCAGAAGAGGAAGATTTTTTTGAAGAATTGGAAGAATTGGACGAATCGGAAGAATCGGAAGAATTGGAAGAAACCGTGGTTTCGAAAAAGAGAGCGCTCGATACGTGTCCTGCTCTTACGATTGCATCGGATCCTAGGACTTGGATATCGTTTGAAGTTAACAACAAGGGGTATGGCTGGGGCAAGGTATTCGTGACAGGACATGTGCGGCAGACCAAGCTTAACAATAGGAAGAAAGGTGCTCGAGGAAAACCTAACAAAAATTTTGACAACGTGCAGTGGTGCATACCAGTTTGTTACGAAACCGAAGATTTTAAAGAGGAAATTTGGTTGCCAGAAGATCTTGAAAATATTAGAAACGTAGAGACGGGTGCTAAAAGATCAAAATATTAGCTCGCGTTTTTCATTCCTAGCGACTTGGCCACAAAATTATGCAACCACCCGATGCCGTAATCGGTTCACTCGGGGTGGAATTGAACGCCCTTCCACCCGAAAGAGGGCCAGGACATGGATAAGACATGCAAATTCGCGTCGTCTTCGTTATCTCGAACAAAAGGTTCGGGCGCCTCTGTAACGTAATCGTGGTAATTTAAATATATTTCTTTGGGATTAGAATATTGGCTCACATTTTTTATGTGGTGTTCGCTAGTATGCACGGTTCCATAAAAAAATCGAACAAGAAGATGCATGCCGTAGCAAATCCCCAGAACGCTTATTTTCTTATTGGCATGCTTCATCATGTATTCTAGCGCTTTTTCGAGCACAGAGCACGCAAAATAAGAATTTCTATCAAAATGTCTAGGGTTATTAATACGATAATCGCTTCCCGACAAAACTATTAGGTTAACGGAATCAAAGCATAATTTGTCGTAATTACGTTGATTAACAATAAGCAAATTTCCGTGTTGCCTCAACAAACTAATAAGCTTATTAGTCATAGAGTTTTTATTAGAAAAATAGGGTGCGTTAAAATCTCTGTTGTCGACCAGCCAAATATTACTCATTTGTTATCTTTATTATTATTTTTTGCGTTTATTTCTTGCAAGCTTTTTCGAAGCTCTTGTCTCTGTTGTGCATTTACTCCAAACAAATCTGCAAGCAGACAATGACTCTCATCGGGAGTTATATTTCCTTTTTCAAGCTGCATTTTTAATTTGATGACTTGCATCATCCTTCCCCGTTCTTCGCCCTTTGTTTCTCTGGCAGTAAACGTGTGAAAAATTGCAGGATATTTTTTAATGAACTTTTCTACGTTGTCGCCACCGTGCACAACAATCATAGTGCGCACCACCTCGTCTGTAAGTTTAGGATTTGCCTTTCTTATGTCGTCGGCGCGTTCTGCAATGATGCTCGCCATCTGACCGACCGCTTCGGCCGGGATGCCACCGTGGCGAGTGGCGCCCGGGGCATCGGGCAACGGAACTTCTATTATTGTTGCGCCTTCCTCTTTTGCTTTTTGTTTCATTTCATGTTTTTTGGCAAAAGCGGCACTCATTTGTATCGAATCATTTTTAGATTTGTCTACTGACAATGGAATATCTGCCATAGTTTTATAGACTTATTTTTTAAATAAATGCTGTGTTAACGCGTTATTAGAAAATAACTCTATAATTTTTTTTTATTACACTTAAATAATATCTCGTGTTTATGAAAATTGAAAACCGTTACAATATTTTGGAAAAAATAGGATCCGGGGGATTTTCAAAAGTTTTTTCCGGTAAAGACTCCATCACTGGAAATGATATTGCTATCAAGGTAGATTCGTCAAATATTAGAAGCGGAAAAAGAAAGCGAGAATTAGTGATATACGAAGCTGACGTGTTGTCTTGGATACACCGCAACGGTGTCATCCGCGGCATACCTAAATTACATTGGAGTGGTTACATTCAATCTAAAAATAATAACAAATCCCCCGCCATCATTATAGATAAACTAGGAGATGATTTAGAACGCGTGTTGCAACATCGCACATTGTCGATCATTGAGACTAGCCACCTCGGATTAGGATTGCTTAATATTTTACAAAATATTCATAATCGCGGAATTCTTCACAGAGATTTAAAGCCTGCAAACATCATGCTCGGTCATTCTGACGCTGATATTTATATTGCAGATTTTGGTCTTGCAAAAAAATATTTGGACAAAACTGGCTCGCATATTCCGTATTGCGATAACAAAACTGGAATAACCGGCACCATTAGATATTGTTCTACGTATTCGCACTATGGCATAGAGAGCAGTCGAAGAGACGATATGCAATCATTTTTATTTATTCTTGTGTACATGCTCAAAGGAAAACTTCCATGGCAATCAGAAAAAAACAAGAAAAAAAATGTCGCAAAAGTCAAAAATCAAAATTTCTTTGAAGATACGTTATGCAAGGATTGTCCCAGGCAAATACAAATGATAGCAAAACACATATCGCAACTAGAGTTTGACGAAAAACCAAATTATGGATTAATAAAACGCTTATTGACGGAACTGATTACTTAGATGACCAATGTTTCAGACCCAACAACTTCATGTCCTGATTGTAACCCCTGTATTTAAAATTGACATGACCTCCTAAATAATCTCCTTCAATCACTCTATAATTATAGTTGTTGTCAATTTTGTGCACGCCACTATTAGTATGTTTTATTTTAGAAAATCTTTTTAAAACAGTCACGACAGCTCTATTGAGCATCGGTGGTCCCGCAAAGCCCGCCTCGCGACCTATACCGCCCCTCGCGGGTTTATCTCGTAGGATAGCTTCGACGGCCAGATCTAATGCCTCTGAAATGAATGGATGATTTGGAACGCAGATTATCAACCATTGGTGAAAATCATTTTTTCTTCCTACGCCAGTCAAGTACTGGTCATCACTTTTTAACAATTTAATAAGACTGATTTTTGGCGTAGTGTCGCAATCTGCATACACGCCGCCTTCATTTTTCATTAGCAAAAGCCTGAATAAATCTGCACGCATAGCTCCTTTTTTGGGATATCTATTTTTTATTGTGTCAAACGCTTTTACAACATCTAAACTTCCGTGTTTGTAGACATAGTCCTGCAAGGCATCGTCGTCGTAATATTTGTGCGCAAATTCTGGATTCTTGTTCACCCATTCTTTTACGGCGCGTGACATTCGCGCTGGGACTCGACGTGTTTTATGCGTTTGATGAATTACAAACGGAATTTTGTAGCCCGTTTTCTGAATTTTGGCTTTTGTGTAACTAGGCACCAACTCAAAATCTTGATTACTTTGAATTTCTGACAAATTTATTGCCGACACTTCCCCAGAATCGCTCTTTGAATATAAAAATCCACTTATGGACATCATTATGAATAACGCAACAAATATACATGCTATTAGCAGTAGCATCTTTAAATAATGAAAACAAAAAAAAATTATATATTACGGTCCTTGAATTGTTGCAGTCGGCCCCCCCGAACTCGGTGGGTTCGTAAATCCTATCGCTATCGGTATGCCTTGCAAAGTAGGCATCAGAAATCCCAACGCAAAGCCCAGCCAGGACACAACGCTACGCCCAACTCCCTCTCTCGAGATTCTGTACTGCACACGTATGGCGCCCCACAAACCAAAACCAACGAGCAGGAAATACCCAATAATCAACAAAATCATCACAAATAAAGATGCAATACTGTCCCACCACCACGGTCGTACTGTATAATTTGCTTGGTAAGTGACCACCACGCCGTTACAATCAGTCACGGACAAGTAAAATGTTTTACCCCCCGACGCAACGTTTTTATCAAAACTGTTGACTTCGTCAAACCTGTCGAGGCCGTGCACGTGGTTGAATTTTCAAAAGATGGATTTAGTGACGCGGTGTCTAGTTTTGGAAGAACTTTGTCGAACCTGTCAACATACACCACCTCTACCTTCTCAAAGTCTGCGTCTTCTTGTTGGTTTTTGGTAAATAGAACGCTTATGTCTTGAGTGCCCCTCTTTTGGCTTATTTGAAAATGGAAACCCATGTGTTGTTAGGGAAAATTATTTTTTTACGTACAAATCATTTATACAGCAGCAATTTTCTTGTAGCAATTGTTTCATATTTGGCACGTTTTTTTTTATTTTAGTGGCTGTATTTTTTGTGCACCTATTATATCTTCCAATTTCAATATAAGGGGTTTTTTCTAAATATAGCACTATTGGCAGCCTAAAACTTTTAGCTTGCATTTTTTTTCCTCTCGACAAAAGCGCTTTTCTCATAATACTATACATGATTTTATGCCCAAAAATCCAAGAAGAAATACACAACCAAAGATCTAAACACAACGAATAAATAATTTTTTCATTATCTTTCAATTTACAAAAACTAGATCCTAAAAATTTAACCTGCTGCCACATCGTCACTAAATTTACTCCAAAGTAATTTATTTCAAAAGAAGTGATGCCGTGCCGAATCACCTGCTTGCAATTTATTTCTTTCCAACAATCGCATGTTTTTTTCCCACACGTCGCGCATATTTTTGCATATAACGCGCTTATTTTCATGCACTCGGTTTTTAAATATTTAGAAACTTCTAATAAATTATGACACAAGCCCGGGTCGTTGCACGCCACCAAGCACAGAGCAAAGTTTTTAAGATCTTTGTCTAACCTCATCGCAAGCGTCTTCTCGTCACCCTTTCCCATCTTTCGTTGACAGATAAGATAGTCTTAGAAAATAAATTTTCTAAAATGCGCAGACCACCCACATTAAAGTGAACGGCATTATTATTATTTATCAACAAACGTAATCGCATCAATAGAGTATTTATTTTTTCCCTTGTGTTGTCTAGTCCAGCGGAATCCAACATAATATTATACAAATCTTCAATGCCGGGCATAAAATCAATTATTTGTTTCGCAATCAATTCCTCCGTATGATGACTTGCGCAAAAATCCACAAGCTGGTCCATTAAACTACACAATTCACCAAATATAACGTTTAGGAAATGGTCGTTTTCGTTAGGATCAGGTCTCGCGGCATCGAGCGCACCCCGGTAGTTGCACAATTTTGCCAAGCGGTGTGCTTCTATGTCGTTGAAAGGATCTCTGGTGATCGGATTTTGAACTTTTCCAGAAACTAAAACGTAGTTCAATAAATTTTTTGCATCAAACGAATATTTATGGCCAGCTTCCGTCACCACGCTAAAAATTGGCGCGCAATCACATATTAGCTCCATGGTTATTGGGTCGCGGTCGTTTCTAGATTTATTTTTAAGGGCCGAATCAATCCGTCTGATGCTTTTTTGTAGCTTGTTAATTTTTTTATGTCGACCCCGAGTTCGGATCCCAGAAAAAATACTTGGAAATTTCTGCGACATTTTTATTTGCGTGATAAAATCTTCTTCAAAAGTTTCCATCAAATCTCTCTTATAGTTGGTTTACAAAAAATTTTTTTTTTATTTTGAAATAGAAATGTCGGGTTGGAAAGAAGTAAATTTAAAAAATCGCATCATAACTTACATATTCATGATTATTATCCTATATTCAATTATTTGTGGACTCGTTTTAACGGTACCCGATGAATATATTTCGTGTAGTATAAATCAACCAACGAACCCCATAAATACGAACGACTTAATTTTGAAAAATGTGCCGTGTGGATACAAATATGAATGGTCTTTGGCTGATCCAAATACTATCGAATTTACACAAATAACTGTTAATTGTGATGTGCCGGGTGAAATAGTACAAAGGAACAGTGATACGGGAGTTTGTGAATGTGCTGAAAACCCAAATCAATTTACCGAATATAGAACGGTTAACAAAGTACCCAACGTATATTGCCCGTGTGGATACGTTCCTTCCGACGCTTACGTACATGGTACGCCAAGGGATGCAAATGATCCAGATGAACTAGAGTTTAGAGTCGATTGCATGAAAGATACTAGCCCTCAAGGTAATTGTCCCGCTGGCCAGGAATTCGACGGACTTGCTAGATTTCTCAACTCTGGATATGAGGACGCAACAGGAAAAACTATTCACCCTGATCAATTACAGGACATCAACTCAAATTACAAGGGCCAAGACTACGGAGATACTGAATGCGGTTGTAAAGACATGGAAATCGTTGGATGCATGGATTCATACGCTGCTAATTATGATAT
>MDTG01240899.1_pt1 | contig 13728 bp, 10 predicted proteins | sample 811421 | NCBI WGS metagenome assembly MDTG01 (sample SAMN05326645, study PRJNA326480) | marine metagenome | isolation source: seawater | place: Pacific Ocean: South East | collected 2011 | reverse complement strand
GTGGCTTTCTTGGTTTAATATTGAGTGTTTTGCCGGTGGTCTTGGTTCTCTTGATCGGTGGAGACGGGTTTTCAAGCGTTATGGGTACAATCAACGCTTTGCCTGATTTTGATTTTAAAGACATAGATTCGGCGGGGAAATCAGTGGAACAGTCAGCGAATGTTTTATCAGATAAGTACCCAATGTTACTGGCGGGCGTAATTAAAATTTTCGCCTCTATCACTGCAGGGATGTTCATTTTTGTGGGGGTAGCCTTATCCGTTTATTTAACCGTGTTGGTTGCTCCTCATGGAGTGCGTTATCTGAGACCTAATTCGAAGGGGGCTTATTACTTTGCCGTACTAGGAGGTGTGGTGCTTTTTCTATTTATTTTGGTTTTGTTTGTCTTATCTCTTTTTTCATTCGTTGGTGGGTTTTTATATGGTAGCGGTTTTGTGATTTCTATAGTCATGCAATTGGCTGCTGTTTTTCTCGGGTTTACCAACCTACGTAAAAGGTCTCCTAAACAGTCGACGCGACGGGCTCTTTGGTCTCTCGGCCTTTCTCTGGGAGGGGTTGCTTTATTACTATTCACCTTGATGATTGTTCCTTTAATTGGAGGGGGGCTCGAAGCGAAAATAGGCATGTATCTTTTTAAGGCGGCTTTAGGTTTTTTTGCTGCTTCGTTGGTTCTCCCTCTGGTAACGGTTGACTTGTGGCTGGGGCATGCAAGCCGAATCTCCTCAAAACAATTGACCTCTTGAGACTTTTGCTCCAAACAGACCGCTTATGAATAATAGCACGGATGACGATAGGTTGAACGATTTCATTCGTGATCGGGTGGAGGCAGATTTGGCTTCAAAGAAGTACACTTCAATTGTGACTCGTTTTCCACCAGAACCAAATGGGTATCTTCATCTGGGTCACGCAAAATCGATTTGCCTGAACTTCGGTGTTGCGCTTGAAAATAGTGGTATCTGTAACCTGCGATTTGATGATACTAACCCGATCAAAGAGGACGTTGAATATGTAGAGTCGATTACTGAAGATGTAAAATGGTTGATTGATGGTTGGGCTGATACGGTTTTATCCGAGAAAATCTATTTTGCATCGGAATATTTTGAACAGTTATACGGGTACGCAGTGCAGCTTATAAAAGATAACAAGGCTTACGTTTGTGAATTGCGACCTGAAGAATGGGAAGAGTACCGTGGTGTTCCTGAAAAGCCGGGCAAGGAAAGTCCTGGTAGAGATCGTTCCTCAAAGGAAAATCTTGATCTATTCGAGCGCATGCGCGCTGGAGAGTTTGCAGATGGAGAAAAGACTCTGCGTGCAAAAATTGACATGAATTCGCCCAATTTGCATATGCGCGATCCAGTGATTTACCGGATACGGCACGAGGAGCATCATCACGCTGGGGATAAATGGTGTATTTACCCGATGTATGACTTTACCCATTGCCTCAGTGACTCGATCGAGGGTGTTTCACATTCCATATGTACTTTGGAATTCGAAGTTCATCGCCCCCTGTATGACTGGGTGCTCGATAATCTGCCTGTTTCACAGCCAAGGCCATTTCAGCACGAGTTTTCCAGGCTTAACCCAACTTATATGGTAATGAGCAAGCGAAAGCTCTTACAGTTGGTAGAGGATGGACACGTTACAGGATGGGATGATCCACGTATGTCAACCATTGCCGGATATCGGCGTCGAGGGTTCACTGCGTCGTCAATTCGTAGGTTTTGTCAGGATGTGGGGGTTACCAAATACAAGGCTTTGACTGATGTTAGTTTGCTGGAAAATTCCATACGGGTTGAACTTAACAAGACTGCTGAGCGCCGATGTGCAGTGTTGGATCCATTGGAAGTGATTATTGACAACTATTCTGATGAAGTATCGGAGCAGGTAGAGGCAGTTAATAATCCGGAGGATGAGTCTGCAGGAAAGCGGATGGTGCCTTTTGGCCGACGGTTATTCATTGAGCGTGCGGATTTTATGGAGGATCCACCGAAGAAATTTTTTCGCCTTGGGCCGGGTCGTGAAGTGCGTTTGCGCTACGCCTATTTTATAACCTGCCAAAGTTTTGAGAAAGACGACGAAGGCAACATCATACGTTTGCATTGTACATACGACCCGAAAACACGTGGTGGGAATGCGCCGGATGGCCGTAAGGTAAAAGGGACTATTCACTGGGTTAGTGCTGATCATGCGGTAGATGCCGAAGTGCGTCTTTACGACCGGTTGTTCACGCAAGAGGAGCCTGAGTCCCAAGGTGATTTCCTTGATTACATCAATCCGGATTCATTGAATGTTGTGGTGGGTAAGCTTGAGCCCTCACTCGCTGAACTTTCAGTGGGTGAGCGTGTTCAATTTGAAAGACTTGGTTATTTTACTCCTGACCCCAAGGACAGTACTTCTGAAAAACCCGTATTTAATCGGATTGTTGGACTGCGCGATAGCTGGGCAAAGATTGCAAAGAAATAATTATGTTAAGAGCTTCGCGTGCTTGAAAGGAAGCATTCTTAGGTTACTGCTGTAGGGGCCCGATGTTTCAACCGTCAAGCTCTGTGTGGTGATGAGGGGTAATTTTTCTATCGAAGAAGCGTCGCGACAAAGGATTTTGTTTGCCTCATTGGATCTTTATGAAACTGTTTCGTTGTGAGCCAATTGCCTCAAAAGCCGGATACAGGAGCTTCATATCGACAATCCAAACGCGAAATGTATGTCATGGTTGGGGTTTGGTTGGTCGCGGGCTTATGGGTGCTTGGTTATAATTCCCAGGCGGCATATGCAGCGGAAAATGAGGTGCCGCTTCGCACACTGATGGGTATGCCCCGCTGGGTTGTCTTTGGCTGGCTGGTTCCTCTGTGTGCTGCAAATATGTTTACCTTCTGGTTTTGTTTGCGCTTTATGCGTGATGAACCCATGGAGGAATTACCAGAAGAGTAGTGATGGATTCCGGTTTCATTTTCGCTTCGATTGCAGGTAATGCTGCTCTGGTTAGTTTTGCGGTTTATATGCTGTTTGTCTTTGTCCTTGCTGGATTGGCAAATCGACAGCAGTCGGGTAAATCATTTCTCAATGAGTACTTTTTAGGTAGTCGCAATCTGGGGATGTGGGCTTTTGCCTTCACCTATGCTGCGACCAGTGCCTCAGGTGGCAGTTTCATGGGCTTTCCGTCACTTATTTACACTCATGGTTGGGTGATGGCTCTTTGGATTGCCGGTTATATTGTTTTTCCCTTGGTCGCTATTGGGCTAATAGCCAAACGCCTTAATCAAGTAGCTCGTAAAAGTGGCAGTATTACCGTACCTGAGATACTGCGTAAAAGGCTGGGAAGTGACACGGTTGGAATGGTGGCGACTGTGTTGCTGGTATTCTTTCAGTTTTTCTTTCTGCTCGCGCAATTTAAGGCTGGGGCGAAGATCATGACCACACTTTTGGGTGATGTATCAGCATATCAAACGACAGTGGCGTTGGTTGATCAATTCACTAGACCTATTCCATGGGTAGGTGCCGCAGATGCAGATTACCTATTATGTTTGTTAGTGTTTGCTGTTTCGGTGGTAGCTTACACAGCGTGGGGTGGATTTCGTGCGGTGGTTTGGACAGATATGATGCAGGGATTGATTATGGGTTTGGGGGTGCTGCTTCTGCTGGGGCTTGCGCTCAGTCAAGTTGGTGGGGTAGGCAGTGCTACTGCGGAATTATCACGGCAAGTACCTCCCCGCGACGGAAATGCAACTTTAACTGCCACGATGGAACTTAAAACCCCTTTGATTCTTGTTAAAGGCACTTGGTTTGAGTTGTCAGAGGAAGGAGGGCGTCAAAGATTTGTTAGATTAAAAGACTCGGTGATATTTTCTAAAGGGCGTAAAGAGATTGAGAATTCGCCTGTCATTCTCGTGCGAACAGCAATTGAGAACCAAATCGAATTAAGGTCCATACGCGCCCAAATCGATGAAAATTTGCCGGTGAGTGTATCGGATCTTAACGTAGTTGGATATGAATACGGTGATGATAAACCTGGTGTATATGTAAGTGCTCCGGGTCCCAAGAGTGGTAGTGGGCTGGGTTTTCTGCCGATTATGCTCGCAGTAAGTTTTTTCTGCTTTTGGCCTTTTGCGGGTGCTGCCCAGCCCAGTTACATGGCTCGTCAAATGGCCTTTAAAGATGTTCCAACTCTAAGGCACTCGATCATCTTTGTGGCCGTTTATTTTTCCTTAATTTATTTTCCGCTCATAGTTATTTTTACCTGTGGGCGAGTGTTAATACCGGGATGGGAAATTGATGCAGATAGAATCATGCCTGAAATGGCTGCTTATTTAACTTCGAGTGCCGGCGTTCCTTGGTTAGCAGGGTTACTGGTCGCAGCACCTTTTGCAGCGGTTATGAGCAGCGTGGATAGTTTTCTTTTACTTGTCTCCGGGAGTGTAGTTCGTGACGTCTATCAGCGTAAGAATCCTAATGCCAGTGAGGCAAAGATAAAAAAGGTGACTTATTTGACTACCGTTGGTGTTGGAGTGTTGGCCGTGGTTGCGATGCTGAATCCACCGCAATTTCTTCAAGATCTTATCGTGTTCGGTTCTGGTGGGCTAGGGGCAAGTTTCCTTATGCCAGTAATTTTAACTCTATATTGGCCCCGGCTTACTTCGCATGCCACAGTTGCCGGCATGCTTTCTGGAGGAGGCACGATGGGAGTCTTTTATCTAATCGGGTATATTGTGAATGGAAAATTTAGTGGTTACGAGCTCTGGAGCCTCCATCCTTTTATCTGGAGTGTTGCCCTATCCGCGGTGGTTATGGTGTTCGTCACTCGTATTACTGAACCTCCTCAGACCGGGCTATTGGAAAAATATTTCGGCAAAACTGTAAATTTAGACTAGATTCACTCAGTGCTTAGGCTTGTCACATTAGCGTTGCTTGTTTTTCTTCATGCTGAGGGGGCGGATTCTCTAGTTTGGCATCCAAAGGCACGTACCTTCGATCTGGATTTCCGTGAACGCCCTCTGAATGAGTTTCTTGGGTATATAAGAAGTGAAACTGGCTGGGAAGTGAGAGTAGAGCCGGGTTTAAGCCAGTTGGTGGATGGTAAATTTCGCGGTAAACCGGCTGCAGATGCCATACGGTTGATGCTGGGAAGGACACAATTTAAGTTGGTTCCTAGAACTCAGGGGGGCACACGTTTGACTGTTTACTCGGGGAATATTGGAGCCGCGACTCAGGAGGTGCAGGCGGTAGTTCAGGAGGCTGCAGCCTTTGAGGAAGTCTTGGTTGAAGGGGAGCTGCAAATAACACTGCCCGTGAAAATTCATTATTTCAAAAGTAAATATGCTTCGATTAATGCAGACCCAAACGCTACTGATTTGCGGCCATTATTTGCCGGGATGAACGAAATATGGGAAATAGCAAATTTAAGGTTTTTGTTGAATCAACCTGAACTCCTACGAGCTGCTGATGCAGCTGCCGAAAGGGAGTTTGCCAATCTATTCACACCGGATGTGCCCAAGGCTTTTGTGCGGCAACATCAAGCAAGGATTCTCCATAAGTTGCTGCCGGATCTACCCGATAAAGGCAAAGCTTTTCATATAGTTCTTATCTATACTATGCCCGATGCTTATGGAGCAGTATATCTGCCGGCCAAAGGCGTAATTCTTATGCCGCAGGTTAAGTTTGCAAAGCTGATTGATCCTAAGGGTGTTTGGAAAGATGGTTCTCCCGTTTTTTATGCGCAGTCTAATATTTTGGCGCATGAAATGGGTCATGCTCTCTCATTGAACCATGTGGCTACTCAAGGGAACCTGATGATCGACGGGCGTTTGCGTGAAGGGACGGGAATCGGCCCTGGTGTGGGATTATCTTTGGAGCAAATTGAGAAAGCCAGAAAGCAGGCTAAAACCAAAGGGCCCTATGTTCCTGGGTTTAACCCAAAACCCCGTGTGCGTGAGTAGTTTCTGTATTATTCATTAGAGTCATCTTTTATGCTGAAATCTTAATGAGTTCTTCTAATAAAAAAATCTGGAAAATCTCCCGAGGAGTTACGCTCATTGAATTATTGGTGGTGATTGCTATAATTGGGATAATCATGGGCTTGATGTTTCCGGTTTTTGCCAAGGCTGTTAAAAAGGCCAGGTCTTTGGGGACTCCCGTTGATCCGAATGATGATACTAAAGGGCAGTATGCGCCATCATCAGTGCCTCATGATTCACCTTTGTATGATTGATTGAGTTCTGGGGAATCTCAAATATGATCAATCTTCAGCCAGTGGTGCATCTTCTTTTGCCAGCTCTTCAATGTTAGGTTGCGCAATAAACTTTGATATCAAAAGACTGGCTTTTGTTTTTTGATCGGCGTTCATCTCTTCTATGATTATTGGAAGTGAGGCCATGGCTTTCTTATTTCCGGCATCAGTCGCTAGTTTCATCCACTTGTAGGCCGAGATTAAGTCTTTTTCGCCGGCAACTCCGGCGTGAAGTATTGTGGCTAGACTAATTTGCGCAACGACTAACCCTTGTTCGGCAGCCTGTTTATACCATTTAGCAGCTTTTGTGTAGTCCTGTCTAATGCCGATTCCACTCGCAAGCATCCACGCGTATTTTGCTTGCGCATATGCGTTTCCCAATTCAGCAGCCCGGCTAATCCATTCAATTGCGGTAATTGAATCCTTTTTTACTCCATTACCCTCCAGGTGGAGGATACCTAAATTGTACATTGCCATGGAATAACCTCTTTCTGCGGCCATGGTGAAATATTTTAAGGCAAGTGAATGGTTTTGTGGCACAGTTTTGCCATTTTTGAAAATGCTTGCAACGGCGTTCATTGCGTAGACGTTTCCCATTTTGAGCGAGGTCTCATAGTGTTCGAGTGCTTTGCGCATATCGGTTTTGATGCCGAGTCCACGTTCGTACATTATTCCGAGATTATAATGGCCGTGTGAATTCCCTGCCTCGGCGGCTTTGCGGAACCATTTTATTGCGGTTAACGGGTCGGGCTCCGTTCCTTTTCCATCGCGGTAAAGGCAGCCGAGGTTGTTTTGAGCCATAGGGTGCCCCGGGGACATTTTCCCTGTTTGGAAATCTTTTCTCTCCTTAGCAGCTTCTGAATATAGCCTTAAGGATTCAGTGTAGTTTATCTCTAATCCATATCCTCTCTCATATAGCCAACCTAAATTAGTTTTAGCATGTCGATTGCCTTGTTCAGAGGAAAGTCGGAATAAAGCACCGGCTCTCTTATAGTCTTGGATGACTCCCCTTCCGTCTCGATAGAGGCAGCCGAGGTTGTTTTGAGCCATAGAGTGCCCTCCTTTTTCGGCAGCCATACGGTACCAGCCGGCAGCTTCTCGGGGGTTTTGCTTGATTCCAGTACCTGTGTCGTAATGCCAGCCTAGATGAACCATTGAAAAATAGTCGTTATGTTTTGTGGCTTTTTCGTATAACTTGTCTATTTCGTGTTTTGAGTTGGCGTTTGTTGTTCGGTTGCCCTTTTCACGGGCTGTATTACAGGAGAGGAAGGATATTCCAACGCAGATAATCAATATTGTTCTGACCAACTCCATTTGCTCTGACTAACCCCTTGTTAAATTGTAGTATCTCTACGCTGTTTGGGAATGCAAGTTGGAGTCATTCACAGGGAGGGGCATTGTAAATTTTTACCTGTTGTGCCATGTTCTCGCGATGGGCAACTCGTTTGGCGAACTTTTTAGGATTACTACCTGGGGCGAAAGTCACGGAGGGGGGGTAGGAGTGGTTATTGACGGTTGCCCGCCGCGTTTACCACTTACCGAAAAGGATATTCAACCGGACTTGGATCGACGGAGACCTGGTCAGTCAAAAATCGTTACTCAACGAAAGGAAACTGATCGGGTCCGGATTATTTCCGGTACCTTTAAGGGCAAGACGTTGGGTACGCCGATAGCCATCCTGGTGGATAATGAGGATCAACGTTCTGAGGCGTATTCTGATATGGAAACTAAGTATCGGCCGAGCCATGCTGATTATACTTATGAGGGTAAATACGGGATTCGAGCGTGGCCTGGAGGGGGTCGGACCAGTGCCAGGGAAACGATAGGGAGGGTTGCTGCTGGGGCGGTTGCAAAAAAGATTTTAAAGAAGAAATTCGGGGTAGAGGTGCTGGCTTGTGTTAGTCAGGTAAAGGATGTTTTTGCAGAAATCAACGCAGATAAATTTACACTAAAGCAGGTTGAATCAAATATTGTCAGATGTCCGGATAAAGCGATTGCTGATGAAATGATCCGCCTTGTCGAGCGTGTGCGAAAACAAGGGGATAGTGTGGGAGGCGTGATAACCGGTGTTTCTCGAGGTGTGCCTGTGGGCTGGGGGATGCCTGTTTTTGATCGTTTAGAGGCTGATTTAGCTAAGGCGATGCTAAGTCTTCCCGCGTCAAAAGGATTCGATATCGGGTCAGGGTTTAAGGGTACTGCTCTTGAGGGTAGTGAGCATAATGATGTGTTTCGAATCCGTAGGGGTAAGGTTCGCACCCTTACCAACAACTCTGGTGGAGTTCAAGGGGGTATTAGCAATGGAGAGACCATAGTTTTCAGGGTGGCCTTTAAACCCACTGCAACCATCTTGCGTGAGCAAGACACGGTGAGTGTTAAGGGCAAGAATGCGAAGCTTAAGGCTCGAGGTCGACATGACCCTTGTGTACTGCCTCGCGCGGTACCTATCGTTGAGGCCATGACCGCTTTGGTTCTAGTAGACCATGCCATGCGGCAGCGAGGTCAGGTTGGTTGATCAGGGTTTTAATCCGCCCCACCACCAGTCCCATAATTGGTAACCGCCAAATATCCAAATAACTGCTGCCAAAGCGATGTACGGGCCGTAAGGGATAATATTGGCGTTATCTTTTCTTGTGGCCATGATTAGCGTCCCGACAATTGCCCCCAATACTGCGCTAAACATCAAACTGAAGACAGTGGCTTGCCACCCCAGAAAAGCTCCAATAGCAGCCATGAATTTTACATCACCAAAGCCCATGGCTTCTCGTGGCACAACCACCTCAGTAGTAGTTACCTCCATATGAGGGATGTCTCCGGGTTTGAATTCTTTGGTGCCGATTTTGGCGGCTTCAGCAGTGATAGCAATATCCTGGTTCCACAAACATCTGTCTATTAATTCAACATGTTCAGCGTGCAGGGTTATTGTGTCTCCAGATCGGTAAAATATTTCCTCATATAGTAGTTCCAAATCCTCTTCATCCTCCTCAGCAGCCATATGCATTGCGTGAGTAGCAAAGGTGACTTTTACCGGTTTATTGGAGTTAAATGTTTGTTTACCAAAGAGTGCTTTGCCCATGCGGACTACCGCATAAATAATCGCCCCACCGCAGGCTATGCCCAGTAAACTGTATACTAATGCACTGCCACGACTGATCTGTTCACCGAGGAAGGCTCCATGTAATTGCGGGGCTAACACAGAGAATATTACGCCAACTACCATGCCGCCTTTGGTCAGTTCATCGGGGATAATGAAGTGCTCCAAATCTATGAAGGTTGAAGCAATCAGCCCTCCAAGCAAGGTGACGATAGCTAGGGTTACAATGGCAGCAAAAATCGGCTGGGTGATAAACGGATCATTGCCGCTGGCAAAATGGTAGTAAACGAGTAACCAGCCGCCAAGGAAGGAAAGACCGGTTAGCAGTTCTACGAGAAAGTATCGGATTGAAATACGTAGTTCACATCCGGCGCATTTTCCACGTTGCCAAGCCCAAGTAATTAGCGGGATATTTTGATACCACGGAATAGTATAATTACACTGGGGGCAATGGGATGGTGGATTGGCCACACTCATTTCTCTGGGTAGCCGGTGGATTACCACGTTAAGAAAGCTGCCGACAATACAGCCAAAAATGAAAAAGATGATCGAGAAGATCACCAGTGTGCTGGCTAGCCAAACGACAAAATCAGCCATGGTTAATTGCTTTTTTAAGCGCTTCGCGCATTGATTCAAGAGGTGCGGATTGCCCGCTCCAGATTTCCAGTGATTTAGCTCCTTGATGAAGGAGCATGCCTAGGCCATTGGCATATTTACACCCTGCTTCTTTTGCCGCAGTTAGAAGTGGGGTTTGGTTTGGTTGGTAAATCATATCATAAACCGCCCGTGATTTTTTTAAGCAAAATGCTTGAGGGTCCAAAGGGGAGGGGTCTTTATCTCTTAAGCCAAGTGATGTTGCATTGATAACTAAATCAATCTCTGAACTAGGATAGTTTACACTCACGTTGACCGCAGGGAAACGTTGTTGGATTTCAGTGACAAGGGCCTCAGCTTTACTGGTGGTACGGTTAATGATGAATAAATCTTTTACGCCGGTTGCCGCTAGTTTCAATGCTGCCACGCGTCCTGCTCCTCCTGCTCCTAGTAGAAGGATGCTTTCTCCACGAACTTCTATTCCGAGATCTTCGCGGAGACTTTGAGTGATGCCGTCCGCATCAGTATTAAATCCGTGGCTGCGGATATTTTGCGGGGCACAATCAAATTCATGAATAGGTCGCCATTGATTGTCGTCCCTTTGTCCTTCAAATAGAATTGTGTTTACTGCTCCCCATTCTTGTGAGCTTTCATCAAGGATATCAACCATGTCCATGGCTAGGAGTTTGTGTGGGACAGTTAGATTTAAGCCGACATAGTGCATCGCCCTGGCCCCGTTAATTGCCTCCTTGAGCTGTTCTGGTCTGACTTCTGCAGCAGTGTACCGCCAATCTAGGCCCAAGGTCGCAATGCCGGCATTTTGCATTGCCGGTGAAGCTGAGTGGCGTACGGGAAATCCATACACCGCGCAAAGCCGTGTACTAGCTGATAATGGTTGTGAGTGGTTGCTCACAGGCGCAATGTAACGATGTCCTAAGCTTGGGTCGAGAGCTGAGTGTCTTGACGTTGGGCCCACGGTTTTCCAATATGTCCCATCCATTAACATGAGTGAACAAATTTTTCCTCCTTCAGCTAAATCTTCGTCAAACGCTCACATTTCATCTATCGGCCAGTACGAGGAACTCTATGAGCGATCCATTAATGATCCTGAAGGTTTCTGGACTGAACATGCCCAGCGCCTACATTGGTTTGAGAATTGGAATGAGTTGCGTCAATGGGACTATAAAAAGGCGGAGGTTAAGTGGTTTTTGGGAGGTAAGCTGAATGCCTGCTACAACTGCGTGGATCGGCACGTGGATGATGGGCATGGCGATGACACAGCATTGATCTGGGAAGGTAATGATCCCAAGGAAAGCCGAACATATACTTACTCCGATTTGCAGAGAGAAGTGCAGAAGGCGGCTAATGCCTTGAAGAACCTTGGCATCCAAAAAGGAGATAGAGTCTGTATTTATATGCAGATGATTCCTGAGCTTTCAATTGCCATGCTTGCTTGTGCTCGGATTGGAGCAGTCCACTCCATTGTGTTCGGTGCTTTCAGTGCGGATAGTTTAGTAACGCGCATCAACGATTCAGAATGTAAGGCGATCATTACTCAGGATACAGGCGTGCGGGGAACTAAGCTGGATATTCCCATGAAGGCTAATGCTGATGAGGCAGTGAAGAGCACTCCTTCTGTAGAGAAAGTTTTAGTGGTAAAACGTACGGGCTCAGAAGTTGAAATGAAAGAGGGGCGCGATGTTTGGTGGGCCGAAGCGCTGGATGCGGCTGATCCGGAGTGTCCCGCTGAATCAATGGATTCAGAAGATCCTCTTTTCATCCTCTACACTTCAGGTAGTACAGGGAAACCCAAAGGGGTGCTCCATACAACTGGAGGATATCTAACCTATGCGGCTACCACACATCACTATATTTTTGATTATCACCCCGGAGACGTTTATTGGTGTACAGCTGACATAGGTTGGGTAACCGGGCACTCTTATATCGTTTATGGTCCGATGGCTAACCGGGCTATCACCATGATGTATGAAGGCGTGCCGAATTATCCGGACTTTGGTCGTTTCTGGGAGATTGTGGCCAAGCACAAGGTGAATATTTTTTATACCGCACCTACTGCCTTGCGGGCTTTAATGAAGGAAGGCGATAGTTGGCCCAATCAGCACGACCTTTCCAGCCTACGTTTATTGGGAACGGTCGGTGAGCCTATAAAGACTCCGGAATGGACGTGGTACCACAAAGTCATTGGTAAAGAAAAATGCCCAATCGTGGATACCTGGTGGCAAACTGAAACTGGAGGGATTTTGATTTCACCATTACCGGGAGCGATCCCAACTAAGCCGGGTAGTGCAACTTTACCATTTTTTGGAGTGAAGCCGGCTCTTGTTGATGATGAAGGTAAGGTGATTGAAGGCAATGATGTGTCGGGCAATTTATGTGTGCTCGAACCATGGCCAGGTCAGATGCGCACTGTTTATGGCGATCATCAGAGGTTTTTTGACACATACTTCGCCCGTTTCCCGGGTAAGTATTTTAGTGGAGATGGCTGTCGGCGCGATGCTGATGGTTATTATTGGATCACTGGGCGTGTAGATGATGTGATTATTGTTAGTGGCCATAATTTGGGTACAGCAGAAATTGAAGGTGCGATTGGGGGGCATCCTGCGGTAGCTGAGGCGGCAGTGGTAGGTTATGATCACGAAATTAAGGGCAACGCTATCTATGCCTATGTTACCCTAAAAACGGGTGAGGAGGTAACTGATACGTTGGCTGCTGAAATAGTAAAGCAGGTGCGAGCTGATATCGGGCCGCATGCATCACCTGAGAAAATTCAATTTACTCCGGGCCTGCCAAAAACACGCAGTGGCAAGATTATGCGCCGGATTTTGCGGAAAATTGCCGAGGGAGATACTGGGAATTTAGGGGATACCAGTACCCTGGCTGAGCCGGCAGTGGTAGATTCACTGGTTGCTGGTCGTGTCGAGTAAAAACCTCTGTTAATCAGTCTTGCTTGCTCGCAATACATGCAATGCTAATTTTTACCCGTGAGTTTGCTTCCGTTTGAATTTACCTTGGCGCTCCGTTATTTGAGGCCCAAGCGTACAGCTGTGTCTTTCATTACATTTATTTCGGTAACCGGCGTGATGTTGGGGGTCGCCGTTTTGATTATCGTTACCTCTGTGTTTTCAGGTTTTCATCTTCAACTTAAAAAGACCTTTTTTCAGTTTTCAGCTGACATACAGATTCGGCAGAAGGTTGATGATGGTTTCGGTAATATGGTTGGGTTTGGTCCGATAGAAAACTATTCCACCTTGGTTGAGCGATTGGAAAAGGTGGAAGGCGTCAAAGGAGCCATGCCGATTATTGCTGGCAAGGTAATGCTCGAAACACAACCTGAAGGCAGGGAATCGCAGTTTGATGCGCCACGTTTGATAGGGGTTCATGAGAGGGGAATGAAAAAGGTTAGCATGGTTCCCCAGTCCATGATGGCGGGTGAGTTTGATCTTTCAGGTAATGGGCTTGTAGTTGGCTGGAACTTTGGTCGGCCAGACGGTGCTTTTCAGTTAGAGGTGGGGGATACGGTTTTGATTTATTCACCCCAAAACCTGAAGGAAATGAAGGATGCTAAGGAAGAGGGCGATACGCTTGGGATTTTACCAGAAGAATATACGGTAAAAGGAATTTTTGATGCCGGACAGGGGGAGTTAAATGATTTTATGTTTTGTGATCTCTATAACGCGCAGGACCTTTATTATATAGAAGAGAATATTGCGCACATGATTTGGGTGGAGACTGATCAACCACTTAACTTGGATCCGGTGACCGATGGTCTAGAGGAAGAAATTGGTCAAAACTACTATATTGG
>MDTG01073549.1_pt1 | contig 13729 bp, 11 predicted proteins | sample 811421 | NCBI WGS metagenome assembly MDTG01 (sample SAMN05326645, study PRJNA326480) | marine metagenome | isolation source: seawater | place: Pacific Ocean: South East | collected 2011 | reverse complement strand
TTATTAAATGTTCCAATTATCAAAAATAAAAATATATAAATTAAAATTTTTTTATTTCTTTTTTGAGGCATCTTTGATGATGAGTTCTAATAATTTAATAAAACTTATTCCATGAAAAGCTGCTATTTCAGGTACTAATGATAGGCTAGTCATTCCTGGCTGAGTATTTATTTCAAGTAAATAAAATTTTCCCCTGTGATATTTAAAATCAGACCTCGTTACGCCCCTACAGTTTATTATCTTATGTGCTTTTAAAGCAGTATTCATAACTTTGTTAAATTCTTTTTTTGAGAGATTCACTGGTATCAAATGTTTTGTTTTTGCTTTTAGGCTGTATTTAGCCTGATAATCATAAAATTTTCTTTTTGGTTGTAATTCAATTGCTCCTAGTTTCTTATATCCAATTATTGCAGCTTGAATTTCTCTACCTGGTATAAATTCCTCTATAATAATTTTATTATAATCTTTAAGCATTTTAAGATTTTTAAATAAATTTTTCTGAGTGCATATAAAAACGTTCACACTTGAACCTTCATTAATTGGTTTAATGACTACTGGAAATTTAAGTTTTTTTTTAATTAATTTTATTAATTCAGATTTTGTTTTATTAAAAAGGTATAAGATATATTTTGGTGTCAATATATTGTTTTTAATGAAAATTTTTTTTGATAATTCTTTATCCATTGCAATAGCTGATGAAATAACACCTGAGTGCGTATAAGGAATTCCTGTACTCTCAAAAATAGATTGCATATAGCCATCTTCACCAAATTGTCCGTGAAGAGCATTAAATATTACATTGGGTTTAAATTTTTTTACTATATTTAAAAATTCAGCGTTTGGTTCACAAATTCTTACTTTATAACCATTACTGTTAAGTTCCTTTGCAACTTGTTTTCCAGTATTAAGACTAATTAGTCTCTCCTTTGATATTCCGCCCGAAATTACTAATATTTTTTTTTTCAAATTATTCTAAAATTTTAATTTCTTTTTCTAAATTTATTCCAGTTTTTTCAAAAACTTTTTTTGTTACAAAATTAATTAAATTTGACATATCTGCAAATGAGGCATTTCCATTATTTATAAAAAAGTTACAGTGTTTTTGTGAAATACTTGCACCTCCAAAAGTTTGGTCTAACGGAACGGACTCTTTAATCAATTGCCAAACTTTTTTCTCTGTTTGTGAAATTGGATTTTTAAATGTGCTCCCGCTAGTTTTTATTTTTGTTGGTTGTGTTTTTTCTTTTTGAAGTTTAAGTTTATTCATTTCATTTTCAATTATACTAGACTTACTTTTTTTTCCCTTAAAAGATGCACTTAAAAATATTAAATCCTCTGACAAATTTGTTTTTCTATATTCAAATTTAATATCCTCTGCCTTAATAGTATTTACATTTCCAGATTTATCTAACACTTGTATTGATAATAGAATATCCTTGAATTCTTTTTTGAAACAACCTGCATTCATTTTAATTCCTCCACCAATTGTTCCAGGAATACAAGACAAAAATTCAAAACCACTTATATCATTTTTCATTGCAAAAATTGAAAGAGATTTATCTAAAACTGCACTTCCTGCTATAATTATATCATTTCCTAAAAGTGAAATATTATTAAAATTTTTACTTAATTTAATAACAACACCATCAAAAATTTTATCATTTATCAATGTGTTTGAACCAGCCCCAAGGATAAATAATTTTTCTTTTTTATTTAACTTTTTTAAAAAATTCACTAATTCTCTTAAATTAGATGCCTTATAAAATACTTTTGTTTTTCCACCAATATTGAACCAATTTTTTTTTTTAAGATCGTATTCAAATTTCACATCATCTCCAAATTCATCTAATAAGGTTTTTAATTCTTTAATTTCCATCACATTAATTTTGGTAATTCTCTCATCCAATTTGAAATTGATCCTGCCCCCATTCCAATGACAATTTTTTTTCCATACATGTTTTTCTTTAAAAATTTAGCTAATTCTATTTTATTATTTACATAAAACAATTTTACTTTTGAATTTTTTATAATTTCTTTTGCAAAATTTAAATAATTAAATCCTAACTTAATTTTTTCCCCTGCAGTATAAATTGGACACAAAATAACTGTATCAGCATTTTGAAAGGCAAAAGAAAATTCTTTTCTTAAATCTTTCAACCTAGAGACTCTGTGCGGTTGAAAAACACAAACTTTATCATATTTTTTGTAAACCTTACTTACTCCATCTATAACAAACTTTATCTCAGTGGGATGATGAGCATAATCATCATAAAAATCTATTTTATTAAATGTAAAAATCTTATTAAATCGTCTTTGAACACCTTTAAAATTTAATAAACCTTTTTTAATATGAGGTATAGAAATTCCAACTGTTAAAGCAACAGCAGTAGCAGCTACAGCATTTCTAATATTATGTATACCTATTAAAGGAATAAGAATATTTTTAATAGTAAGTTTTTTTTTATTTGGTACACTTACTTTTAAATCAAAGTTGGAATATTTCATATTTTGTTTTATATTTTTAATACAAAAATTTGACTTTGAACTTACTCCATATGTATATAAATTCTGATTTTTTAATTTTTTTACAATTTCATAATTAATTTTGTCATCAACACAAATAAATGATTTCCCAAATGATGGAACTTTTTCAATAAACTGAATAAAGTATCTTTTTAAATCATCAACAGAACTATAAAAATCCATATGTTCTCTATCAATATTTGTTATTATTGAATAAGTTGGAGGGATGTGAATGAAGCTTCCGTCAGACTCATCTGCCTCTAAAATTGACCAATCACTTTTTCCAAGTTTAGCTGTATTTTTTATTGAGTTTATTACACCTCCATTGATAATCGTAGGATCTAATTTTGTTTTTTGAAAAATAGAGGCTATCAAAGAAGTTGTAGTAGTTTTTCCATGAGAACCAACCACAACAATATTTTTCATCAATGAAACTATATGTGCTAACATTTTTCCTCTAGAAATTATTGGTAAATTTTTCTTTTTAGCTTCAATAATTTCAGGATTATTTTTTTTAATTGCAGAAGAAATGACAATAATAGTAGCATCTTTTAAGTTTTGTTTTTTTTGTCCAATAAAGATCTTAATTTTTTCTTTTTTTAATCTCTCGACATTTTTATTATATGATAGATCACTTCCTTGAACTTTAAATCCTTTACCTTTCATAATTAGTGATAAACCACTCATCCCGATTCCACCAATTCCAACAAAATGAATAACTTCTGTTTTTGCTAATTCAATTTTCATTAATAATTCTCAATATTTTTTGATTAACATTATTCCAACTATTTTCGTAATTTAATTTTTCTAAACTTTCTTTTTTTTTTAACAAATTACTTTTATCATTAATAATATTATTTAAAAATTCCTCAATTTTATCTTCAAAATCTTTCTGATTTATTACCCAACAACATTCTTTATCTCTATAAAAGTTTGCATTTTCAAGTTGATGGTTATCTTTAGCTGTAGGCAATGGAACTGCAATAAATGGAATATTCACAACAGATAGCTCAGCTAAAGTAGAGGCACCAGCCCTTGTAATACAAAGATCTACTTGTTGAATAACTTTTTCAAAATTTTTGTTAAAACAAAAAATTTCGTTTTCAACACCATTATTTGAGTAAAAATTACTTAAACTTTTTATATTTTTTTCATTAGTCTGATGTATCACCTTTATTTGATTTTTTTTGGAAACATTAACTATAAAATTTTTAAGATTTTTATCAAAAATGTTTGCACCCTGACTTCCACCAACAATTAATAATGTAAATTTTCTTTGATGATTTGTTAATGATTTTATTTTATAAATATTTTCTTTCACGAGAGGGTAAATTTTAATCATTTTATTATTATAATTCTTTGGAAAATTTTTAATAACTTCTGAATAACAAAAAATTTTTATACAAGAATTTAGAAAAAATCTATTAGCTCGTCCCAATATTTGATTTGGCTCAATCAGATAAATTTTTAATTTCAAAATTCTTGATGCTAAAATTACAGGTAAAGACATATATCCTCCAATTGAAAAAACCTTTTCAATTTTTTTATTTTTCAGCAAAAAATAAGATTTAAAAGTCAAAAAAATTATTAAAACAATATTTAACGGTAAAAAGAAGATATTACTTAATTTAGGTGTATCAATTATTTCGTAATTATAATTATTTTTGTCTAAATATTTCAATCCCCTCTTATCAGTAGATAAAATTATATTTGCATCTTTTGATAAATGTTCATAAAGAATAGTCGCTGGTGTTACGTGACCACCTGAGCCACCAGTTGAAATTAGAAAGTTTTTTCTCATATCAATAAATTTTTCTCTTTGTTAAATTTAAAATAATACCAGATAATATTGAAATACTTATTATAGAAGAGCCTCCGTAACTTATGAATGGCAGTGTCATACCAGTTGTTGGAAATAATCTTATATTTACACCTATGTGTATCATTGCTTGAACCAAAATTAGGCTTGCACATCCCACTAAAATTAATTTTGTTCTCTCTTTTTCTTCTAAGTAAACTTTTTTAAAAACTGAATAAATAAAAATCAAAAATAAAATTAAAATTAAAATAATAGCAATGACTCCAAATTCTTCTGAGATAACAGATATAATGTAGTCTGTATGGGCTTCAGGTACTCTATTTTTTAATGTGCCCTCTCCTATCCCTTTACCAAAATATCCTCCGCTAGTTATTGAGTCTATAGCTTTTTCAGACTGAGCATTATGAGTGCCTGTTTCACTATTAAAAAAGGATAAAATTCTATTTTTAATATATTCGAACTTTGGAACAAACTTAATCAAAAAATAAAGAGATACAGACAAAATCAAACATGAAGTAATCAAAAAAATTATATTAATTCCAGAAATAAAAATTAAAACTGACCAACTAAAAAAAACTAAAAGAGTTTGACCTATATCTGGTTGAGCAGCTAACAATAGTGCTACAATAAAAGTTATAAAAAAAGAGAATAAATATTTCAAGTAGATATTCTTATATTTTTCACTACTTAAAATTATGCTTATTAATATTATCAAAAAAGGCTTTACTAACTCAATTGGCTGAAATCTTGGTAAAAAAAATAAGTCTATCCATCTCTTAGCGTTATTTACTTCAACACCAATAAATGGAACTAAAATCAAAAAGATTAAAGAGATTATAAAAATTAAAGCAGAAATTTTTATAAGTTTTTCCTCACTAATTGAGGACAAAATGAAAATTATTGATATACCTAAAAAAACAAAAGACAAATGCTTAAAGAAAAAAGCATAATCGTTTGTATCTAATTTATCTGAAATTAGTAAGGAGGTTGAGACTAATGAAAAAAAAAGCCCTGTAATAAACAACAAAATAATCAGAGAAAATAAAAATTTATCAATATTTTTCCACCATCCATAATAAAAATTAAATAATGATTTACTGTTTTGCATTCAAGTGTTTGTCAATTAATTTATTAAAATAAATACCTCGATCTTCAAAGTTTTTAAAACTATCAAATGATGCAGCACAAGGACTGAATAAAATAGTTCTTTTTATAAATCTTTTTTTATTTATTATGTAAAAAATTTTTTTAATTGCATTTTCTAAATTATCAAAATTTTTATATCTTATTTTACCATTCAGTTTTTTGTTGAAAAATTTTTTATTCTTTCCATATATAAAAGCTTTGATGTTATTAAAAAATTTTTTTGGAAGATTTAATTTATCTCCCTTTTTATGTATTCCTCCTAATAACCAATAAATATTATCGTTGGATTTTAGAATACCAATAGAAGATGAAAAACTTGTTGATTTTGAGTCATTTATAATAGTTAAAAATTTTCTTTTTAAAATAATTTGTTGTCGGTACTTTAGGCCATTAAAATTTTTGATCGTTTTAATAAGTGTGGTTTTATTAAATTTAAATTTTTTTGTGATCTCCAATACAAACGATAGGTTTTCTTGATTTGTTTCTGATAAAAAATACTTGTTATCTAAATTTTTTAAAAAATTGGTTACGTTTTTGGTGTCTACTTTAATTATTTTGCTTAAATATTTTTTTGATTTCAATTCTTTTTTGATTAAAAAATCATCTTTTTTTACGAATGCAAAATGTTTTTTAGACTGACTTTTTAATAATTTAAACTTAGCCTTAACATATTTCTGTAAAGTTTTATGTCTTTCAAGATGATCAGGAGCTATGTTTAATAAAACAGCATATTTTGATTGAAAAATTTTGCTATACTCTAATTGATAGGATGAAGCTTCAACAACAAAAATAGTTTTTTTTTTTTATATTTTTTTCTGATAATATGGGATTACCTATATTTCCAACTAATCTTACATCAAGTTTTTGATTTGATAATACATTAAATAAAATCTGACAAGTTGTAGATTTTCCATTTGTGCCGGTAATAGTAATACAATCATTTTTGTAATACGCAAAAAATACATCTAAATCAGAAAAAATTTTAGTATAATTATTTTTTAAATAATTAGAAAGTTTACATTTATTTATATCAATTCCAGGACTTAAGATTATTTTATCAAATTTTTGTCTAAAAATATTTTTATAATTAATGAGTTTTTTTTTAATGTTTTTGTTTTTAATACTGCAGTAATTGTCGTCATATAAAAAAATATCATTTTTATTTTTAAGAAATTTAAAGGCAGACAGGCCACTTTTTCCTAAACCATAAATTAAAATCTTTTTATTCCTGAAATAATTCAAATAAGTACCTTTTATCTTAATTTTAGCGTTGCTAAGCCAATCATAGCTAAGATGATTGAAATAATCCAAAATCTTATAACCACAGTAGATTCTGGCCATCCTTTCTTTTCAAAATGGTGGTGGATCGGTGCCATTTTAAAAATTCTTTTACCTGTTAATTTAAAAGAAATTACTTGCACCATTACTGATAATGCTTCTAGAACAAAAAGACCTCCAGTTATCGCAAGTACAATTTCGTGTTTTGTAATTATTCCAACAGCTCCTAAAGATCCGCCTAAAGATAAAGATCCTGTGTCTCCCATAAATATTTTTGCTGGAGGAGCGTTAAACCATAAAAAACCTAGACATGCTCCAATAATAGCACCACAAAAAATTGATATTTCTCCAGTTCCTTGAATGTATATTATTTTGAGATATTCAGAGAAAACTATGTTTCCACTTACATAACTTATAAATGCAAAGCAACCCGCAACTAAAATAACTGGGACAGTTGCTAATCCATCTAATCCATCAGTTAAATTTACGGCATTTGATGAACCAACAATAACAAAAATTGAAAAAGGGATAAAAAACCATCCAAGATTTATCATTAAATTTTTAAAAAAAGGAAAATAGAGATTCTTAAACTCTTCATATTCAACAAAATAAGTCAGAATTATCAAACCAATCATCGCTAAAAATATTTGAGTTATAATTTTGAATTTAAATGAAATACCAGAAGAATTACTATTCCTTATTTTCTTATAATCATCATAAGCGCCTAAAATTCCAAAAGATGTAACAATGAATAAACAAAACAAAATATATATATTTCTCAAGTCTGCCCAAAGCAAAACTGAAACTAAAAGACCAATTAGAATAATTACCCCTCCCATTGTAGGTGTGCCAATTTTTTTAATTATATGGTCTGATGGCCCATCTTCTCTTATTGGATTAAAAATTTTTCTATTTGAAAACATTTTTATAAAAGGGCCACCAATCAAAAGAACAATTAGCAATGATGTAAAAAATGCTAAACCAGTTCTAAATGTAATATATTTAAAAACATTGAGAAAAGTAAAAGTGTCAACATTATTTACTAATAAATCATATAGCATATCTCGCCCTTTTTTTTAAATTATTGGATATTTTGTGTAACCCTGTTGAATTTGATCCTTTGATCATTAAATAATCATTATTATTTAAATCTCTATTAATCAAATCAATTATATTTATTCTCTTATCAAATATTTTTCCTTTTTTATTTGATTTTAGACCCTTAAAAGTTTCTTTGATATGTTTTCCTATAACATGAACTTGATTAATTTTCGTTTTATTCAAAGTTTTACTAATTAACTTATGTTGAATTAATGAATGTTTTCCTAATTCGAGCATATCACCTAAAATTAAATATTTTTTTGAATTCTTTGTCTTAATTTTATCATAATTTTCTATGGCAGTTCTTAATGATAAAGGATTTGAATTATATGTTTCATCTACTAGAAAAATTTTTTTATTTTTGAATTTTATTTCGGAAATATCACCTCTACCATTAGGAACTTTAAAATCCATAAAAACATCTTTTTTTAATTTTTTAATGTCTATTAAAGTATCAATAGATGTTAGCGTAGCTAATAAATTATAGAGATGATTTTTATTATCATTATGAGAATAAAAAGAGACAACAAGTCCATTTACACTGATAAATAACTCATATTTATCGTTAACTTTTTTAATTTTAATTAATTTTGTGTAAGAAGATTTGTTCTTAATTGCAAAAGACCTAACTAAAATTTTTTTCTTAAATGCAATATTTTTGTGATAATTGTAAAAATTATCATCCTTATTTAAAACGATTATTCCATTTCTTTTTATATTATTTAAAATTTCTGCCTTAGCATTTGCAATTTGCTTAATATTTCTAAAATTTTTTGAATGTGCGTAGCTTATATTTGTTATAATTCCCACATCTGGTTTTATTATTTTTGTTAAATTATCAATTTCTCCTTTTTTATCCATTCCTACTTCAAAAACACCAAACTTATCATTTTGTTTTAAATTAAATAAACTTATAGGAACACCATATTTATTATTAAATGACTTTGGAGATTGGGTTGTTTTTGAAATTTTTTTTAAAGTAAGTCCAATCATTTCTTTCAATGTAGTTTTTCCACAACTTCCAGTAATCGATATTATTTTGGCGTTAATATTTTCCCTAAAAATAGATGAACACTTGGATAGAAAATTCAAAGTATCTTTGACTTTTACTTGTTTTGATATTGTATAATTTCTATTAATTTGATTTACGACTACAAAGCTTGATTTTTTTTTGAAAGCTTCATTAATAAATTTATTTCCATCGTTTATTTTTCCTTTAATCGCAAAAAAAACATCATTTTTTTTTAAAGTTTTAGAATTAATTGAAATATTTTTTATAACAGTTTTTTTTGATAATTTTGATTGAGATTCTTCTTTAATAATATTTATTTTGTAATCTTTTGACAAAAATTTATTTTTATATTTAATTGATTTCAAAATTTCTTTTTGATCAGAGAAGAATATTTTTTTTTTGCCATAATCTTGGGTTTTTTCATGGCCTTTGCCTGCTACTAGTAATATTTCTCCAGTTTTTAGACTCATAATTGCATCATGGATTGCTTTTTTTCTATTAGGAAATTCTTCAATTTTTATTTTTTTAATTCCTCTTTTAATATCTTCTCTAATTTTTGATGGATCCTCCGATCTTGGGTTGTCATCAGTTAAGAAAATTTTATCAGAATATTTTTCAGCAATTTTTCCCATGACAGATCTTTTTTTAAAATCTCTTTCTCCACCACAACCAAAAACTAAACTAATCTTACGTTTAGGAAATTGATCTTTGATATTTGTTAGAGCTAATTCTAAGGCTGCAGGAGTATGAGCATAATCTAAAACCACTTTACTATTATTTCTAATATCTCCAATTTTTTCAAGGCGCCCTTCAACAGGCTTAATTTTCTGAATTATACTAATGATCTTATCAAATTTTACTCCACTTTGATTGGCGGCCAGTATGGCCATTAATATATTATTAATTTGTATTTTACCTATTAAATTTAATGTTAAAACATAAGTTTTGTTTTTAAAAACTATTTCTAAAATTTGTTTTTCGTTTTCATATTTATGAGAAATTAATTCTATCCCATTTTTTTTTCCGTAAATTAAGCTTAAATTTAATTTTTTTTTTTTTGAAATTTTTGAAATTTTATTAATTTGGGGAATATTTGCATCTGATATTATGTTTCCTTTTTTCTTTATCAGTTTTTCAAAAAGATATAATTTAGAATTTAAATAATCATTTAAATTTTTGTGATAATCTAAATGATCATGAGATAAATTTGTAAAAATCCCTATATCAAATTTTAATCCGTCTAATCTATTTTGTTTTAAACCATGACTAGATGCTTCCATAATTATTGTTTCAATTTTTTTTTTTTTTAAATGATTAAGTATTGAACTTAATCGAATCGGATCCATAGTTGTATTTGGAACATCTATTTTTTTATTTTTATATCTGACACCAATTGTTCCAATTGATGCAGCTTTTTTAAGATTCAAATTAAATATTTGAAAGAAAAAATCAGTTATGGATGATTTTCCATTTGTGCCCGTAACAGCTAATAATTTTTTTGGTTTATTTTTATTTAAAATTTTATAAGAAACTTGTGCCATTAACTTTCTTACATTAGATGAATATAGATAAATAATATTTTTATTTTTTTTATTATTCTTTGTTTGTGTAACAATTATCCTTGCACCTTTTTTGATTGCTTCGGCTATATAATTGTTTCCATCAAATTTATCTCCCCTTATGGCAAAAAAAATATTATTTTTTTTTACTTTAGAGCTATTGAATGAAACACCTGAAAAATGAACACTATTGTATTTTTTTTCTAAGAAGGGAATATAATCTTTTAGTAACATAGCTTAATTAATTTCACTGTATTTTGTGGCTAAAATAGGCCCAATTTTTTCTACAATTTGACCTGTTGCCTCGACGGTTGTCCATCCTGCTGTGTTAAATGGAGTGCCTCTGTATTTAATTTTAGATCCATCCCTATAATGATAGATATAATCTTTATTTGTTTTTGGCTCATCGAGCATTACTGCAAGAACAAACTGAGGTTTAGAAGTGGGAAATACCGATATAAATGAATTTATTTTTTTCTTTGAGTAAACTCCATCAATACTCTTTTGTGCTGTACCTGTTTTTCCTCCAATATCATAACCTGTAACATTTGCTAAAGAAGCAGTGCCCTCTTTTGTTGTCACAATTTTTCTTAAAATAGGTAAGATCTTGTTGGATACACTTTCGTTTAAAATTTTTTCTTTCTTCTTTTGGACTTTATTTTTAATTAACGTTGGTTCAACATTATAACCTCCATTAACTATGATTGAATAAGCTTTAGCTAATTGAAGCAATGTTGTAGTAATTCCATGTCCAAATGAGGCTGTTGCAAGTGGACACTTGCCCCAACTAAATTTAATTGGTTTTCCAACTTCCTCTATATCGAAATTTATTTGATTTAAAATACCAAGTTTCGTTAAAAACAATTTAAATTTTTCTTCTCCAACCTTTTGTCCAATTCGGACTGAACCAATATTTCCCGAACGTACTAAAATTTCTTCAGCTGTTAAATTTGATGGTATATTCTTGTCGTACTCTTTTATTGGAAATCCAGCACAAGTTAGAGATTTTGGCAAATTAACAAATTCTGTCTGTGGTTCAATTATTTTTTCCTCAAAAGCGGCAGCTAATGTAAATGTTTTAAAAACTGAGCCAAATTCGTAAACTCCTTTTGTAGCTCTATTTATAAAATTGATATCAGAAATTTTATCTCTTCTATTGAGATCAAAATCTGGCAAAGAAACTAGAGACAAAATTTCTCCATTTCTCACATTCATCAAAATTGCTGCACTACCTTTGGTACTAAAAATTTCATTATATTTGATTAATTCATTTCTGATTAAATATTGAAGATCTTTATCTACTGTTAATCTTATGGAATCTTGAGAATTTTTTAACTCTTTATCCAAAGATTTTTCTAAACCAGAAATACCGTTATTATCATTATCAATTTGACCAATAATATGACTAAATAAATTTTTTTGAGGATAAATTCTTATCAATGTATCCCTTGGTTCAATAGACTTGTCTCCAAGTTGCATCAATTTTTTATAATTTTCCTCAGAAATTTTTTTTTCAAAATAGAAAAACTTACCTTTTTCAATTCTTTTTATAATTTGATCGTAATCTTTTTCTGGAAAAATATATTTTAAATTTAACAATAATTTTTTTTCATCAATTATTTTTGAGGGACTGATGCCTATGTCGATTGAATTTATTGTTTTAACCAAATACCTATTATTTGTATCAACAATATCAGCTCTATAGAGTTTATTAATTGATTGGTGGAAATTGTTTATATCATCAATATTTTTTCTTGATCCAAGATGAATTAAATGAAACGAATATATTAAAAAGATCATAAAAAATATAAAGAAGATAAATGAAATTCTGTTGAAACTAATATCTAAATTTGATTTGCTTTTTTCATACAAAAAATCATTTTGCTGATTTTCTACGAAAATTCTTGTATCCTCTTTATTCATCAATAAAATTAAATTTTTCTATTTCCAAATTATCTTTATTTAAGTTAATTATTTTAATATTTTGAATGTCCTTACTTATTAATTCATTATCAAAATATAATCTTTGAAATTGAAGTAATTTTTCTGCAGAACTTAAATAATCATATTCAAGTTTAATTCTTTCAAAGTCTTTAATTAAGACTCTAATGTCCTCTTTTGTTGTAAAAATTTCATCATCAATTCTTTTTGTTGAGTTTTTAATAATTGCTGTAAATAAAATCAAAAATAGAATTTAAAAAGTTGCTGAGATTTTTTTCATAATTTATTTCCAAAATTTTCAATCTTAGTCAAATATTCAAATTTTTTTAAAACATCGGACTTAAAATCATAATCATTGTTTTTTTTTACAATATACCTAAGTTTAGCAGATCTAGAGGGTGCATTTTCCTTTATCTCTTTTGCAGTTGGTATAATTGGTTTTTTTTGTAAAATTTTGAATATTGTCTCTGGTTGTTTTAACTCAGGAACATATCTCGATATGCTTTTATTTTGAGACAAGCTCTTGAAAAAATATTTTACAATTCTATCCTCTAATGAATGAAATGTTACAACCGCTAAAATTCCATCTTTTTTTAAAACTTTCGAAGCAGATATTAATCCAAAAATTAATTCACTTATTTCTTTATTAACAAAAATTCTTAATGCTTGAAAAACTTTTGTAGCACTATGAGTTCTAAAATTTTTTCTTTTTTTTGTCTTTTCAATTATCTCAACTAATTTTTGTGTATCTATATTTTTAATCTTCCTTTCTCTTACAATATTTGCTGCTATTTTTTTTGCTTCTTTTTCCTCTCCAAAATATTTAAAAATTTTTTCTAGCTCTGTTACCTCTAATTGATTAACTGCATCTTTTGCTGAAAAGTCATTTATACCCATACGCATATTCAATTCTCCAGGTGAGTCGAATGATAGACCTTTTAAAGGATCTTTTATTTGGGAATAGGAGTACCCCAAATCAAATATTACAGCTCTAATATTTTGATTTTTTAATTTTAAATTATTTAATTGACTAAATTTTTTATTTTTAAATAAAAATCTATTTTGAAATTTAATTAAAATTTTATCTGCATTTTTTTTAGTAGTTATATCTCTATCTAAAGCAATTACATTTGTATTTTTGAAATTTAAAATTTCTTTTGAATACCCACCTTGACCAAATGTACAATCAATAAATGTGCCACCATGTTGAGGGGAAATAATGCTAATTAATTCACTTAGCAATACCGGATAGTGTTTTATAGTATCCGATACCATGGTGGCTTCCATTTATTTTTTTGAAGACCATTAATTTTTTTGTCTTCTTAAAAATGCTGGTATTTCAAGATCATC
>MDTG01229238.1_pt1 | contig 13730 bp, 11 predicted proteins | sample 811421 | NCBI WGS metagenome assembly MDTG01 (sample SAMN05326645, study PRJNA326480) | marine metagenome | isolation source: seawater | place: Pacific Ocean: South East | collected 2011 | reverse complement strand
GTGGTTCTATCGTTGGATCATGTTTGGGCTTTCTTTGGTACAATGCACCACCTGCAAAAATATTTATGGGTGATACAGGCTCTTTATCTTTAGGGGGTTCTATAGCTTCAGTTGCAATAATAGCAAAACATGAAATTGTTCTTGCAATTGTAGGAGGTTTATTTGTTCTTGAAACGGTTTCGGTTATTATTCAAGTAGTTTCATTTAAATTGACCGGCAAAAGAGTATTCATGATGGCACCCATTCACCACCATTTTGAAAAAAAAGGTTGGGCAGAATCAACAGTAGTAATTAGATTTTGGATAATCGCTATTATTTTGGCTTTGGTAGGATTAGCTACATTAAAATTACGTTAATTAAAATTAATGAACATATCTTTAAATTATTTACGTCATAAAAATTTTGCAATTTATGGCCTTGGAGTAACTGGTCGTTCAGTAATAGATTATTTTAATAAATATGATTTCAAAAACTTTGTTGGATGGGATGATGACAACCAAAAATTTAAAAAATTTTTAGGCTCCAAATACAAGAGAATGAGAGGTGATTTTTTAAAATTAATCAATTTTGTTGATTACATTATAATTAGTCCCGGCATTGATATAAATAAAGCAAAACTAAAAAAAATTTTGTTAAAAAATAGACACAAAATCATTACAGACCTAGACTTATTTTATTTATTAAATCCAGATTTAAAATCGATAGTTGTTACTGGAACAAATGGAAAATCAACAACCTGCAAAATTATTGAACACACTCTAAAAAAAAATCATTTTAATGTCAGTTTAGGAGGGAACATAGGAAGTCCAGTTTTAAACCTTAATTTAAAAAAGAATCCTTTAATAGTTATTGAAGCCTCATCTTTTCAGCTAGCTTATTCAAAATTTATCAAACCTGATTATGCATTAATTTTAAATATAACTAAAGACCATTTAGATTGGCATGGATCAATGAGTAATTATATTCAATCAAAATTAAAAATTTTTTCACTTCAAACAAAAAATAATTTTGCCTTTGTTAACAATAAAGGTTTATTAAAAAGATTTCGAAAAAATAAATATATGAGCAAGGTAAAATTTATAACACCTCGAGAGTATAAAAAAATTAAAAATAAGATTAAAAATAATTATTTAAATTCCGAGGTAAATGAAGAAAATATGAGTTTTGTTTATGCACTTTCAAAAGTTTTAAAAATAAAGGAAAAATCTTTTATAAAATCACTTAAATCTTTTAAAGGATTGGCACACAGACATGAGATTTTTTATAAAAAAAATAACAAAACTTTTGTTAATGACTCCAAAGCAACAAGTTTTGAAGCTAGCAGATTTGCTTTAAAAAATAATAAAAATATTTTTTGGATTGTAGGTGGACTTCCTAAAATAGGAGATAGATTTCAACTAGAAAAAGTAAAAAAAAATATTATAAAAGCATATATTATTGGAAAACATGTAAAACATTTTACAAAATTTTTAAAAAACAAAGTTAACTTTAAATTATGTAAAAATTTAAATAGTTCTGTAATTTCAATATTTAAAGACATTAGAGATATAAAAGAAAAAAAAATTACCATTTTATTGAGTCCAGCCAGCGCATCTTATGACCAATTTAAAAATTTTGAAGAAAGAGGAAATAAATTTAAAAAATTGATTAAAAATTATGCAGGAAAATACTATTAAAAACTTTTCTCCTAAAAATTTTAATTTTAAAAAATATTGGAGAAATATAGATAAGCAAATTCTTGCTGGATTTGTTTTATTATTTATTCTTGGAATATTTTTTTCTTTTTCCTCTACCTCGATTTTGGCAGATGAAAGATTAGATAGGGAACATTATTCTTTTTTTCAAAAACATCTTTTATATGCTGCTGCGTCTTTTAGTTTAATGATTCTGATTTCCTCACTGAGTAATGAATTAATTAATAAAATAATATTTCCTTGTTTTTTACTTTTTTTTATAACTTTATTGCTTGTACCTTTTATTGGGATTGAGGTTAAAGGAGCAAAAAGGTGGCTTAACCTTTATTTTTTTAATTTTCAACCAATTGAATTTACAAAACCTTTCTTTATTCTTTTTGTTTCACAGATTATTAGTTCAGGTCGAATTAAAAATTTAAATTTTTCACATTTTATATCTTTTTTATTGTTATCAGCCATTATTCTTTTGCTTGTCGAACAGCCAGATCTGGGACAATCCGTATTAATATTTTGTACTTGGCTTTCATTAATCTTTATATCGGGGATGAATATTTATTTTATTACTACACTTGTAATTTCAGTGATTATTGTTTTTTTCAGTCTAGTAGCCCTAGCACCAGAAAAATTTAACTATATTATAAATAGAATTTCTTCTTTCCTAGATCCATCTAAAGGAGAAAATTTTCAATCACAAAAAGCAATTGAAGCTATAAGGCAAGGAGGTATCAAGGGACAGGGAATGGGGGAAGGAATATTAAAAGAATCAGTTCCAGAGGCTCATACTGATTATATCATCGCAGTTATTAGTGAAGAATTTGGATCAATAATTTCTATACTTATCATATTAATTTTTCTTTTTATTGCTCTTCGTATAACCAAGATAATTATTGATTCCAAAAATAATTTTTACAAACTATCTCTTTGTGGTCTTGTTTCTTTGTTAATTTTTCAGACCTTTATTCATGTTGGTGTTAATGCAAATTTATTGCCAACAACTGGCATGACACTTCCTTTTTTAAGTTATGGAGGCTCTTCTTTGATTTCAAGCGGAATAATTGCAGGGATTGTTTTAAACTATACATCTTTAGGGATTAAAAACTAAATGGATATAGAAAAAAAAAATATTGTTATAGCAACAGGTGGTACAGGAGGTCACATATTTCCATCAGTAAGTTTGTCCAATTTTTTAAATAATGAATATGAAATAGATTTCATTACAGATAAAAGAGGCCTTAAATATTTAAGAACTAATAAAGACTTAAGAATTAACATAATTAATTCAGGTACAATTTTTAGCAAAAATATATTTAAAATTATTTTAGGTTTAATAAAAATTTTTTTTTCTATTATTTCCTCATTTAAAATTTTAATTAAACTAAAACCCAAGTTAGTTGTTGGGATGGGAGGATATTCCTCTTTTGCAGTTTGTTTATCAGCCTATTTATTAAAAATTCCAATATTAATTTATGAGAATAACTTAGTCATTGGTAGAACAAATAGATTTCTTTTACCTTTATCTAAAAAAATATTGATTTCAACAGAAAGCATTGAAGGTATAAAAAATAAATATAGCCAAAAGATATTTTTTTCTGGATACTTCTTGAGAAAAGAAATTTTTGAGACAAAGAGACAGGATTTAAAATTAGAAAAAGAACTTTCTATTTTAATTATAGGAGGTAGTCAGTCAGCAAAAATTTTTGGAGAGTATTTTCCTAAAGTAATCAAAGAATGCTGTAATAACAATATTAGATTTAAAATTTATCAACAGTGCTTAGATTATCAGACAGAGGAACTTAATAAAATTTATAAGAGTTTAAATTTAGATTTTGAACTATTTACATTTACAGAGGATTTAACGAAATATTACGAAAAAGCAGATCTTGCAATTACCAGATCAGGAGCTTCATCGCTGGCAGAGTTGGTGAATTTAAATATTCCATTTATCACTATACCTCTACCTTCCTCAGCAGATAATCATCAACTAAAGAATGCAATCTATTTTAAAAGCAAGGGGTATTGTTTTTTGTTAGAACAAAAATATATCTTTGAAAAACTTTTTGAAATGCTTAAAGATCTAAACAAAGATAGGAATCAATTAGTTTTAATGCAACAAAAAATGAAAGAACATTCGGATCGAAAATCTCTTTCTAAAACAAAAGAATTAATTAAAAAGGTTTTAAATGGATAAATCTAAAATTGGACCGAGAGAAAGAATTCATTTTGTTGGCATAGGAGGTATAGGCATGAGTGGTTTGGCTCAGGTAATGAAAGATATGGGTTTTAATGTTCAGGGAAGCGATCTGACTAACAGCAAGAATGTAGAAAGATGTAAAAAAATTGGTATTAGAGTTTTTGCAAAACACAAAAAGAAAAACATTAGAAATGCAACAATTATCGTAAGATCTTCAGCAATAAAAAATAACAATCCAGAAATTAAAGCTGCAAAAAATAAAAAAATAACTATTTTGAAAAGAGCTGAAATGTTAGCCCATGTTGTTTCATTAAAAAAAAATATTGTAATAACTGGATCTCATGGAAAAACTACTACCACATCATTAATTTCAAAAATACTTTATGAGGCTAAATTGGACCCAACGATTATAAATGGAGGTGTAATAAATTCTATTAAGAGCAACGCTAGATTTGGAAAGGGAGATTGGGCAGTGTTAGAGGCCGACGAATCTGACGGAAGTTTTTTAAACTTCCCGGTTAATTATTCGGTGGTTACCAATATTGATAAAGAGCATATTGATTTTTATAAAAGTTTTAATAATTTAAAGAATGCTTTTTTAAAATTTTTAAACAAAACACCAACGATAGGTAAAGCTTTCTTATGTATAGATGATAAAGAAATAAAAAAAATAATTCCAAGAATTAAAAACAAAAACTTTTTAACTTATGGCTTTTCTAAAAAAGCTAATTTTCGAATTTTTAATGCAAAATACAAAAATAATTACTCAGTTTTTGATTTAAAGATATCCATCAGTGGTTTAAAAAATACCATTATTAAAAAAGTAAGGTTAAACTTAATTGGTCCCCATAATGTTTTGAATTCTGTAAGTGCTATTGCTCTATGTCTGCATATTGGAATTAGAATGGATGTTATAAAGAATTCTTTAAGGAAATTTACAGGAATAGAGAGAAGGCTGACAAAAGTTTTTCAGATTAACAAAAGAGAATTTTTTGATGATTATGCACATCATCCTACTGAAATCAAATCAGTTTTACAGAGTGTAAGAATGACACATGCTAATAGAAAAATTATTTCTGTATTCCAACCCCATAGATATTCTAGATTAAAATTTTTAAAAAAAGATTTTTCTTCATCATTCAAAGACTCTAATTTAGTTATACTATGCCCAGTCTATTCAGCTGGAGAAAAAATTGACAAAGGATATGACGAAATTGAGTTTGCAAAATTAATTGCGAAAAACTCTAAGGTTCAAGTGATAACAATAAAAAATGAAAAAAATCTGATGAAATTTTTTATAAAAAATTTAATAAGTAATGAATTAATTATATGCATGGGTGCAGGATCTATTTCAAAATGGATAAGAGAGATGGATCTATAAAATGAGCGGTACAATCTTAAATAACGAGAAACTATCAAAATACAACTGGTTTGGTCTTGGTGGTCCAGCTAAAATTTTTTTTAAACCTAAATCAATTTCTGATATTAAAAAATTTTTAGAAAAAGATAACAATATGAATAAAAAAATTCATATTTTAGGCGCAGGTTCCAATACTCTTTTTAGAGATAATGGTTTTGAAGGAATTATAATTAAATTAGGAAATGAATTTGCTTATACTAAAATGCTCAATGACGGCAATATAGAGGTTGGTGCGGCTACACTAGATAAAAAGGTTGCAGATTTTGCGATGGAAAACTCTTTAGAGGGATTAGAGTTTTTGTCGTGTATACCAGGAACTATTGGTGGAGCAATTGCTATGAACAGTGGTTGTTATGGACACAATATATCTGAATCAGTTGTATCTATTGAAGCATTAACTTTTAAAGGTGAACTCAAATCTTTTAATTCTGACAAAGTTAAGTTTTTTTATAGAGGAAGTGATTTTGGTGAAGACCTGATTATATTAAGCGTAAAATTAAAAGGAAACCGACAAAAAAAAGAAAAAATAAAAGAAAAACAGGTCAAGCTTTTAGATCAAAAAAGAAAAAGTCAGCCCAGCAAAATAAAAACCTGCGGAAGCACATTCAAGAATCCTGATAACAAAAAAGCATGGGAGCTGATTAAACTGTCAGGATGTTCTGGTCTAAACATTGGTGGAGCTCAAATATCAGAGCAACATTCCAATTTTTTTTTAAACAATGGAAAAGCAAAATCCTCAGATATTGAGATGCTTATTGAAGAAGTAAAAAATAAAGTTTTTTTAAAGACAGGTGTTAAATTAGAATTAGAAATAAAAATAATCGGGAAAAAATAAAATTGTATAAAAAAAAAATTCTTGTTATTTTAGGTGGAACTTCCAAAGAGAGAGATGTTAGTCTGGATACAGGAAAATCTTGTATCAAAGCCTTAAAAAAATTAGGATATAAAATATTAAAATTTGATCCAAAATTTTCTTCCATTACAGAAATTAAAAAAAATTATGCAGATGTAATATTTAATGCACTTCACGGAAAAGAAGGTGAGGATGGAAAAATACAAAGTTTTTTTGAATATATTGGAATTCCCTATACTCACTCAGGAGTTTTACCTTCCATGATTGCCATGAATAAATATTTTTCTAAACAAGTATTTATTAAAAATAAAATTAAAACACCAAACTATTTCTTTTTAAAAAGAAGTGATTTTTCTGTTTTAAATTTAAAGCAAGAGATTAAAAAAAATAAAATGAAATTTCCAATAGTAATTAAACCTAATGATGAAGGATCCAGCATCGGTGTAAAAATTTGCAAAACATACTCCTCTTTAATGCTTGCTTTTAAAACTTTGAGGAAAAAATATGATAATTTAATTTTTGAAACTTTTATACCTGGAAAAGAAATTCAAGTTGCTGTAATTGGAGGGAAAGGAATAGGCGCAATAGAACTTAGGCCAAGAAGAGAATTTTATGATTATGCTGCAAAGTATAAAAAATCCTCAAAAACTTTACATGTAATGCCAGCTGAAATTTCTAAGAAAAAATACAATGAAGTTTTAAAAATAGCAGAGAAAGCAAATAAAGCCTTAAAATGTAGAGGGGTGGTAAGATGTGATTTTAGATTTAATAAAAATAAATTTTATCTTTTAGAGCTAAATACCCAACCAGGGATGACTAGCTTATCTTTAGTTCCAGAAATAGCACAGTACTATAAAATTTCATTTACCAAACTGGTTAAATGGATGGTCAGTGACGCAAGCTTGAATAGATGAAAAAAAAAAATATTTTTTTATGGTTTTTATTATTTATTTTTCTCACCACATATAATCTTGATTTACAAGAAGATCCAATAAGCTCATTTTTTAAAATAAAAAAAATAGAAATAAACGGCATTGAAAATGCAGACATAAATAGAATCCAAGAAAATTTAGAGATATTTAATGGACAAAATATAGTTTTACTAGATTCAAAAAAAATAGTCCAAGCTATTGCCGGTATAGATTTTGTAAGAGATATAAAAATAAAAAAAATATATCCAGATCAATTAAAAATAATAATTAACGAACAGAATCCTGTGGGAGTCTTTATTCATAATGAAGAAAAATTTATTTTGTTTGAAAGTGGCAAAATAACTAAAAATTATAATAAAAAATTTGAAACTTTGCCACTAGTGCATGGTAAGAATGCAAATAAAAATTTTAAATTCTTTTATAAAATTCTTCAAGAAACTAATTTTGAAATTAATATAGTTGATCATTTTAGATATTTTGAAGCTGATAGGTGGGATATACTTTTAAAAGATGGAAAATTAATAAAATTACCTTCAGAATATGATAAAAGCAAAGAGTCTATAAACAGGTTTTTATCTATCTATAAAAAAAAGAACTTTAAAAAGTTCAAAGTGTTTGATTTTAGAGTAAAGAATCAAATAATAATGAAGTAGAAATTTACTATGGTAGAAAAATTAATTATCGAAATAGACGATGATAAAATTAAATATGCAGTTTTTAATGCAGACGAAAATTTTGATTATACGATTGTAAATAAAAAAACCTCCCTTAATGCAGGAGTTAAAAAAGGAAAAATTTATGACTTCAATTATGCATCCAAAATTATTAATGAAGATTTGCAGACTATAGAACAAGAAGTTAAAAAAGTTTTTAAAAATATATCAGTAATTCTTAATCAGAAAGATATATTTTGTACTAATCTAACCGGTTTTAAAAATCTTAACGGATCAAAAGTAGAGAAAAGAGATTTGGACTATATATTAAATGAAGCAAAGAGCTCAATAAAAAAGAGTCACGAAAATAATTCAATATTGCATATACTAAATTCTAATTTTATCCTGGATAAAACAAAGCAAAAAAAAATGCCTCTTAATATATTTGGAGATCATTTGAGTATGCATATGACATTCATATCCATTCCAAATAATAATTTAAAAAATATAAAAGAGATTTTTAATCAAAACGATTTGCAAGTTGACAGGATAATAAGCAAACCTTTTGTTGACGGGATATATTTATTAAATAAAAAAAAAGATTTGAAAAATTTTATAATAATTAATATAGACAATGAATTAAGCACCGTTTCTCTTTATGAGGACTCTTCATTAGTTTTTTTTAAAACTTTCCCTTTCGGTACAGATGCAATTTATAAAGATCTTTCACAACTTTGTTCCTTAAAAAGAGATGAGATTGAACTAATAGTAAATGATTTAAATTTTGATAATCTAGAGAAAAATAAAGACAAGTATATAGACAAAAAATTTTTTACAGAATCAGATTTTAAAAAGTTAAGCATTGAGCACATTCGAAACATTATAGATGCCAGAATAAAAGAAATAATGGACTACACTTTTAATAGAAATAAAAATTTAAATTATTTGGATAAAAAGATATCTAATATTTATTTGTGTTTTGAAAACAAAACTGTGTCTAAAAATTTGGAAAATTTATTTAAAAAATCTGTAAATATTCAAAATGAAACAATATTAGTCGAATCATTAAAAAAAGAGGACTTTGGTTCTCTGTTAGGAGCTGCAGAATTGATTTTTAAAGGATGGCATAAGGAGGCAATACCTTTCTCTAACAAGAAAAAGTCAATAATTTCGGGTTTTTTTGAGCGTTTCTTCTAAAAAAGTAAATACCGTAGTCTTTGGTAATATTAGTTGTTTTCAACCTAGTTTCTATATTTTGTATAAAATTTCTCATGTGGGAAAAAAATCAAAAAACATTAAAAAAAGAGGCAAGTTTCTCAGGAATAGGCCTTCATTCAGGTGTAAACGTTGATGTTATATTAAAACCGGCTAATTCTAACTCTGGAATAATCTTTAAAAGAACTGATTTAGAAAAAAATAATGAGGTTGTGGCAAATTTTAAAAATGTCTCTTCAGCAAAACTATGTACAAAAATAGAAAACGATTTTGGGACAAGTGTTTCAACCATAGAGCATTTGATGGCTGCATTTTATATCTGTGGTGTTGATAATCTAGTTGTATGTTTAAATGGCCCAGAAGTTCCAATAATGGATGGATCCGCAAAAGACTTTGTTCAGATTATACAAAATTGTGGACTTAAAACTCTAGAAGGTAAAAGACAATTTATTAAAGTTAAAAAGAAAATAGAATTTAAAGAAGGGGATAAATTAATAAATATAACCCCAGCACCTAATTACTTTGAAGTTAAATTTACATTGAATTATGAAAGAAGTCCTTTAATTAAAACGCAAACAAATAGAGTAAATTTTCAAGAGAAAAATTTAGAGGATATTTATGTCGCAAGAACTTTTTGTTTATACGAAGATATAGAAGAGATTAAATCTATCGGTTTAGCAAAAGGAGGCTCGTTAGATAATGCCGTTGTAATTCAAGGAGACAAAGTTCTTAATGAAGGAGGACTTAGATCTAAAAAAGAATTTGTTAACCACAAAATACTTGATTTGGCCGGAGACTTTATGTTGTCTGGTGCAAGAGTTATTGGATCGGTAGAATGTGTTCATGGCGGACACGCTTTAACAAATGAGTTTTTGAGAAAGATTTTTTCGGACAAAAACAACTATGATATTGTTGAAAATGAATCTTCTTTAACAAACGTAAGAAAAATCCTTCCTCTTCACAAGAGACTTGCTGTAAACGCTTAAATTTCAACAACATTTTACGGGAACTGTTTTTTTTGTTATTAATAGTAGCATGGGTAAAATTTTAATTTATCTTACTTTATCTCTATTTCTCATTTCATGTGGTGGTAAAAAAGATCAGGCCATAAAACCTCCAAATACAGATGAAGAGGCAATCCAAGTATACCAAGAAGCTTTAGTTAGTTTAAAGTCTGGAGATTATTTTTATGCCTCAAAAAAATTTAGTGAAGCTGAAGGAATGTTGTCAGAAATTGAATGGGCCGCAAAATCGGCACTGATGTCAAGTTATTGTTTATACAACTTGAATTTATATGATGAAGCCGTCGTAAACTTACAAAGATTTATTAGGATCTATCCAGCAAGTCCTTATGTAAGTTACGCTAAATATTTGGTAGTTATTAGTTATTATGAACAGATCTTAGATGAAGATAAAGATATACAACCCTTACTTATTTCAAAAAAAAAAATAGAAAATTTTATTCAAGAATTTCCAAATACAGATTATACAATTGATCTTAAATTTAAATTAGATTTAGTTATTAATCAGCTTGCAGCAAAAGAATTGTCCATAGCAAGATATTATATAAAAAATGAAAAATGGATTGCAGCTATTAATAGATTAAAATTTATAGTTGATAACTATGACAAAACAATATTTGTTGAGGAAGCTCTACACAGGCTAGTTGAAATCTATTATAAAATTGGTTTGGAAGAAGAAGCTAGGACTGCCGCTGCCTTGCTAGGATATAATTATAATTCTGGCGAATGGTACGAAATGTCTTATAAAATATTAAATAAAAATTATGAGCCATTAAAAATAACAAAAGAAAACAAAGAAGATGGTCTTATAAAAAGAACTATTAAAAAAATATTATTTATTGATGAAAAATCAGGATAAAATTAAAAAGACGTATAAAGAAAAGATTAAAAAACTTTTTAATTTCAATCGATTATATTTTGAAAAAGACTCACCGATTGTTTCAGATTCTGAATTTGATAAACTTAAACAAGAATTGCTTCAATTAGCTAAAAAACATCCGTTTTTAAAAAAAATTGAAAACTTGGATAATCTAGTAGGATCAAGGCCTTCAGCTAAATTTAAAAAAGTAAAACATTCTAAGCCTATGCTTTCTTTGGGTAACGCCTTTAAAAAGGAAGACATGTTAGACTTTAAAAAGAAAATAAACAATTTTTTAAATAATAAATCTGAAATTCAATTATCATCTGAACCAAAAATAGATGGAATTTCTGCTACACTAAGATATGAAAATGGAAAACTAACTTATGGTTTATCAAGAGGTGATGGGGTTTTTGGAGAAAATATTACCGAGAACTTAGTAACTATAGGAGACATACCAAAAAACTTGGTTGAAGCACCCAAGGTTATAGAGGTCAGAGGGGAAGTCTATATAGGCAAACAAGACTTTGAAAAATTAAAAGATAAATTTGCTAATCCAAGGAATGCTGCAGGCGGCTCCCTAAGACAAAAAGACTCAAAAGAAACTTCTAATATACCTTTAAAGTTTTTTGCTTATGGTATTGGAGAGATAATTCCAAAAATTTTTGAAAAACAAACAGATTTACTTAAAAAACTTAAAACCTGGGGATTTCCAGTTAACCCTTATTGCAAAATAGTTAGTTCTATAGATGAGATTGAAAAAAATCATTCTGCTATGGAAGATTTAAGATCAACTTTAGATTACGACGTAGACGGCATAGTTTATAAAGTTAATGATTTTAATTTTCAAAATAGACTTGGTTCTACATCTAATTCTCCTCGATGGGCTATTGCTTACAAATTTTCATCAGTCAAGGCCTCTTCAACGATAAGAGATATAGCAATTCAAGTTGGACGGACTGGGGCTATCACACCTGTTGCAAAGATAGATCCTGTAACAGTTGGTGGTGTAGTTGTTTCTAATGCAACCTTACATAATGAAGATGAAATTAATAGAAAAGATATTAGAGTAGGAGATGCCGTTATCATTCAAAGAGCTGGGGATGTAATCCCTCAAGTAGTTTCAGTTGATAAATCTAAAAGAAATAAAAATAGTAAAAAATTTATTTTTCCTGACAAGTGTTTATGTGGTTCTTCTACAAAAAAAGAAATTAGCATGACCACTAAAAAAACAGATGCTGTAAGAAGATGTACTAGAGGTTATGAATGTGATTTTACCGCGAAAGAAAAACTAAAACATATCGTATCAAAAGATGCTTTTGATATCGAAGGTTTAGGTAAAAAAGTAATAGATAATTTTTGGGAATTAAACCTTGTTAAAACACCAGCAGATATTTTTAGTTTAGATTATGAAAAAATAGAAAAATTAGAAGGTTGGGGAAAACTTTCAATAAACAATCTTCAGAAGGCTATAAACAAATCAAAAAATATAGTTTTAGATAGATTTATTTATTCCATTGGAATTAGGCATATAGGACAAGAAAATGCTAAAATTTTAGGAAATTTTTTTAAAAAATCAGAAAAATTTTCAGAATTATTTAATGTCAAAAAAAGAAAAGATATTTTAAAAAATTTAGAGGATTTGGATGGAATTGGGGACACACAAATAAAATCTATAGATGATTTTTTTTCTAACAAAAAAAATTATCAAATTATCCAATCTTTGATATCGGTTCTTGATATAAAAAATTTTCAAAAAATAAACAGAACAGGAAAATTCAGCAATAAAAATATAATGTTCACAGGTGGATTTGAAAAAATGAGCAGATCAGAAGCAAAAGCTCTAGCAGAGGAAAATGGAGCTAAAATTCTTGGCTCAGTTTCTAAAAAATTAGATTATCTCGTAATTGGAAACTCAAAACCAACAAAAAAGAAAATTGAAAAAGCTAAAGAGCTCAAAGTAGATTTAGTGACAGAAGAAAGCTGGTACAATTTACTAGATAGGTGAACACGCTTTTGTAAGGTCAACTTTTTCTTGAAAATTCATAAATTTGAACAAATTTTTTTTCACTTTTTTATGATAGTTGTTGATCCACTTTATTTCATTTGAATTTAAGATTCTTTTATTTATTAAATCTTTTTCAATAGGAGCCATAGTTAGTTCCTGAAACTTGTTTTTTTTAATATAAACTAAATTTTCAATTCTTATGCCAAAAGCACCTTCTTTATAGTAACCAGGCTCATTAGAAACAACCATGCCATCTCTTAAATTTATTTTGTTATTTTTGGACAAGGATTGTGGTCCTTCATGAACATTTAAAAAGTAGCCAACTCCATGACCTGTTCCGTGAGGATAATCCAACTTTATTTTTTTTAAATATTTTCTTGCGTTTTGATCAACATCTGAACCAGTAGAATTTTTTTTAATTTTAAAACTTGATACAGCGATATGTCCTTTTAAAACACGAGTGTAAACTTCTTTTATATAATCAGATCGGTTGTCCAAAGAAACAGTTCTTGTTACGTCGGTAGTTCCAAAGGAATATTGTCCTCCAGAATCTACCAAATATAGATCTCCTTTTTTTAGAGCTCTGTTTGTTTTATCTGAAGCTTTATAGTGAATGATAGCACTATTAGGACCCGAACCAGAAATTGTACTAAAGCTTGGAAACTTGTATGAAGAATTCATTTTTCTAAAAGTTTCCAACTTTTTTTGTGCAGATATTTCTGTAATTTTTTTCTTTTTAAAATTTTTCTTTACCCAAAATAAAAATTTAGTCAAGGCCACACCATCAGTTAAATGACTCTTTTCCATATTTTTTATTTCAGTATTATTTTTAATTGATTTAAAAAAATGGATTGGATCTATTTTTTCTATAACTTTATTTTTT
>MDTG01167203.1_pt1 | contig 13731 bp, 11 predicted proteins | sample 811421 | NCBI WGS metagenome assembly MDTG01 (sample SAMN05326645, study PRJNA326480) | marine metagenome | isolation source: seawater | place: Pacific Ocean: South East | collected 2011 | reverse complement strand
TTTTGTATCCATAATATTTTTCAAAAAAAATGGGGACAAATGTCCCCGCTTCCAATTAAATTAGTACGCAAACTTAACTTTTTTTAAATAGAAGACAAACTTTGCTACAAAAAATGCAAAATATATAGATATGAATAACTCGCTTAAATTATTTAATTCTTTAGGTAAAAAAAAAGAATCATTTATCACTAATAAGAAGGGAAAGGTTTCAATGTATGTTTGTGGGCCTACAGTATATGATCTCCTACATATAGGAAACTTTAGAGGACCTATTTTTTTTAACTTTTTAAGAAATTGGTTAGAACATTTAGGATATAAAGTAAATTATATTTACAACTATACTGATATAGATGATAAAATAATTAATAAATCAAAACAAGAAAAAAAGTCTACAAATGAAATATCTGAAAAATATATTAAAGAATTTGAGAAAGATTATAAATCATTAAAAATTAAAAACCCATCATTCTCACCTAGATGTACTGATCATATAGAAGATATTGTGTCTTTTATTGCTGAGTTAATTGATAAGGGATTTGCATATTCTTTAAAGGGATCTGTTTTTTTTACAATCGATAAGTTTGATGATTACGGAAAGTTATCAGGAAAAAAGCCAACTGACTTATTGGCAGGTCACAGAGTAAAAGTTAACGATGATAAAAAGAACCCACTTGATTTTGTGCTTTGGAAACCATCTTTAGATGATGATCCTGGCTGGGATTCACCATGGGGCTTTGGAAGACCTGGTTGGCATATTGAATGCTCAGCGATGTCCAAAGAAATATTAGGATCAAAAATTGATATTCATGGAGGGGGAGTAGACCTTTTATTTCCTCATCACGAAAATGAAATAGCTCAGTCAGAATGTTGTAGTTCTACAACTTTTGCTAATTTTTGGGTTCATAATAATTTAATAAATTTTGAAAATCAAAAGATGTCTAAGTCAATAGGAAATATTATTAAAGGAAGAGACTTTATAAATGATTATAATTCAGAAATATTTAAATTTTTAATTCTCAGTGTTCATTATAGGTCAATATTGAATTTTAATAAAAAATTAATTAATCAAACTATAATTAATCTTATCAAAATTTATTCTGCTCTAAGTTTAGCGGAAGAAATATCTAATTCTAAAGTTGAAATTGTAGAATTTGAAGATTATAAATATGATTTTGATGATTACTCTAAAAAAGTTTCTGATTTCATAAATAATGATTTTAATACTCCTGGTTTTTTCTCAATTATTTTTGAGATTGTAAGAAAGTTTAATTTAATAGCAGTAAATAAAAAAATAACTGGAGAACTGAAATATTTTTCTATATCTATACTAGGTTTTTTTAAAAAGTATGGTTCTTTATTAGGGTTATTTGAAGAGCCTAAAACAAGTTTTCTTTTGGATTTAAACCTTTTGATTTTAAAGACTAAAAAAATTAACTTAGAAGGCATTGAAAAAGCAATTATAAAAAGAGATAAGGCCAGAAAAGAGAAAAATTATTCGCTATCTGATAAAATTAGACACACACTTGCAAATGATGGGATTGATTTAAATGATAATCCTGATGGATCTACTGGATGGTCAGTTAGAGTTTAGTTTAAACTTCTTCAGCAACCACCTCTACTACTTCTGGAACAAATCTTTTAAGAAGTTTTTCTATTCCTGATTTTAGAGTTATCATTGATGAGGGACACCCACTACATGCTCCTTGAAGAGATACTTTTACTTTACCCTTTTGAAATGACTCAAATTGTATTGCACCTCCATCTTGTTCTACTGCTGGTTTAATATATTCATCTAAAATTTGAATTATTTTTTTATCAATTTCTTTATTTGGTGAGGTTTTTTTATTTTTTTGAGGTTGAAGTTCAACTATTTTTTTCCCATCTTCAATATATTTTTTAATAAAGTTTCTTAATTCTAGTTTTATATTGTCCCAGTGAATTTGATTATTTTTTGTTATAGTTATAAAATTACTCATTATGAAAACTCTATCAACATAATCAAATTCAAATAGTTTTTTTGCAATAGGTGAATCTGAGGTACTCTCTATATCGGGGTAATCTTTAACTATTCCCTCATCAACAAGCATTTTATCAGTAACAAACTTTAGTGAATTAGGATTTGGGTTCGCTTCTAAATATATATTAATATTATTCATCTTCATTAAATTTAATCTTTTCTCCTTCACTAGACGCAACTATACTAGCTACGGTTGCATCTCCGGTTACATTTACTACAGTTCTTAGCATGTCAAGTGGTCTATCAATTGCAATAATTAAAGCAAGGCCTTGAGGATCAATCCCAATTGCTCCTAAAACTATAACTAGCATAATTAGCCCAGCCCCTGGCACTGCCGCTGCTCCAATTGATGAAAGAGTTGCTGTTAGTACAATTGCAAGTTGGTCTACAAGAGTTAAATCTTGTCCGAATGCTTGCGCAATAAATACTGCTGAAATTGCTTGATGAATGCTAGTCCCATCCATGTTGATTGTAGCACCAAGAGGACAAACGAAACTAGTAACTTCATCGGAAACATTTAAGTTTTTTTCTACTCTTTTCATTGTTAATGGTAGAGTTGCTGCACTCGAGCTAGTAGAAAAGGCTAACATCTGAGCTGGAAATATTGCTTTGAAAAATTTTCTAAATGTTATTCCTGTAACTGAATATATAATAATAGGATAGAAAATAAATACCATAAAGGCTAGTCCTATAATTACTGTTAAAGCATAATAGAGTAGAGGAGTTAATGTAGTGATTATATTATTTGGGTCATCGCCTGCTAAATCTACAATTAAACCAGCGAGTAGGGCGAAAACACCAATAGGTGCATATTCCATAATTATTTCAACAATCTTAATTATAATCTCATTAAGGCCATCAAACGCTTTTTTAATTGGGCCAGTTTTCTCAGGAGATGATAGAACTAAGGCTATTCCAAATAGAACAGCAAAGAAAATAATTTGAAGCATATTTTTATTGTTACTAGCGGAATAAAAAAAATTATCAGGAACGACATCTACCATCATTTGTAGTGGTCCTGAATCTTTCACTCCTTTAGCGCTTGAAATTTTCATTGAAGCATCAGAGGCATATTTTTCCTTTAATTCAATAGTTTTTTCTTCAGGGAAATATTCTCCTGGCTGAAGGGTATTTGCTAGAATAAGTGCTAAAACAATTGCTGAAATTGTAGTCATAATATAAATTCCAAATGTTTTCCCTCCAATTCTTGAAAGCTTAGCGGTATCTCTCAAATTTGATATTCCAGACACAAGGGAAACTAAAATTAGAGGAACAGCAACTAACTTTAACATTTTCACAAATATTGTTCCAAACGGCATAATCCAACTTGAAATAAACTCTCCAATACCAATAAATACAGATGCTATACCTAGAATTAAACCAAGAACTAAACCAAGTATTATTTTCGAATGTAAGGCCATATAATTTATTTTTTACTTTGTAAATATAAATCAACTAAAACATTTGCAGCCATTGACTCAACAATTGGTACAGCCCTAGGAACGACGCAAGGGTCATGTCTACCCTTGCCTTTAACAATGGTATTATTATTATCACTATCAATACTTTCCTGATCTTTCATGATCGTTGACACAGGCTTGAATGCTACATTAAAATATATATCTTCACCATTACTAATTCCCCCCTGTACTCCTCCTGAATTATTTGATTTAGTGGTTATTTTATCACCTTTTATTTGAAATTTATCATTATGCTCAGAGCCAAACATTTCTACACCTTTGAATCCACTTCCATACTCAAACCCCTTAACTGCATTTATTGATAGCATTGCCATGCCTAATCTAGCATGTAATTTTCTAAAAATTGGTTCTCCAATCCCTACAGGACACCCCTTAATTACACACGAAATTACTCCTCCTACTGTATCTTTATTTTTTCTTGCATTATCTATTGTGGATATAAATTTTTCAGCAAATTTTTTATCTGGGCACCTTACAATATTGTTTTCAGTCTTATTTAAATCTAATTCTTTATAAGATTTATTTAATTCTATCTTTCCTACTTTTGAAACATATGCTCTAATTTCCACTTTCAAGTTTTTAAGTATTTTTTTTGAAATAGCTCCTGCAGCAACCCAGTTTGCAGTTTCTCTTGCTGAGCTTCTTCCTCCACCCCTATGATCTCTATTTTTATATTTTTTATGATATGTAAAGTCAGCATGAGATGGCCTGAATGATTTTGAAATATGATCGTAATCACTACTTTTTTGATCTTTATTTTTTATAAATAAACTAATTGGTGAGCCTGTTGTCATCCCATTAAAAACACCTGATAAAATTTCTACTTTATCATTCTCTTTTCTTTGGGTAGTGATTTTTGATTGACCGGGTTTTCTTCTATCAAGTTCTTTTTGTATGTAATCTTCGCTTATTTTAATTCCAGAAGGGCAGCCATCAATTACTACACCAATGGCGTTACCATGTGATTCTCCATAAGTAGCTATCTTAAATATCTTTCCAAATGAATTACTCATATTTTTTTCTTAATAGAAATAAGCTGAATATAATAACTAAAGTTAAAGTAATAATATTTAGAATGATATTAATGTTTGTTTGATTTTTATTTGAATACAGCCTATTACTTTCTTTATTAATTGCGTCAAGAATTGGGTTGGTGTCTTTGGATTTAATAAAATTGTTTTTCTGACTCTCTCCAGTTACTATTAGATTTATATTGGTTTTTAAGGTATCATATTTATCTTCATTTGGATCAAAATATATCCATTCAATATTTTTTGATAAGTCATATTTACCTGGTTCATTAGGTATAGCATAATATGTAAATTTTTTTGAACCGTAAACTTTATTCCTCTCTCTTCTAATTGTTTGTTGTGTATTAGGAGGATAAAAATCAATTTCTTCTATATTAATATTGGGTTCATTTATAGCTGATATATTTCCTTCACCTACAATTTCAAATTCATATGTCAAATTTTCACCTGTAATAATCCTAGTTGAATTAACTTTTTCTTTTAATATAAAGTTGCCAACAGATACATTTTCTTTTAAAGGATGAGGCGGTAAATTTTTAACTGAGACTGTTAGTGGTTTTGAATAAAAATTTTCAAAATCTTCAACTTTATTTCTACCAAAAAACGAGGGTCTTTTTGATATTTTATATTTAATTAACTCTAACTCTAACATAGGAAAGTTAATAGATTCATTATTTAGGGGATAGTATGTTGCCTCAAAAATTTTATATTGATTGTATCTCTTATTATTAATCATAACAGGTATGCTATTAATATTTTCAATATTAAAATTTTCCTCCCAACAATTAGGTGGTTTAATTTTTTTAATTATTTCTGTTAGTTGTTTTCCTAGCTCATAAAACCTCATGTCTGCTACATTATTTTCACTTACATAGAATGAAAGATTAGTATTAAAACCTTCTCCTACATATACGTTTTTTTTATCTGTATTTAAACTAAGAAAAGCATCTGCTTCAACTTCATAATATTCTTCATTGTTTCTGTCAAAGAAATTATCAAATGGATCATCAAATGGATCAAAAAAATTATTAAATGGAGACTGTTTAGGTTCATTATAAATATCATCTACCTCAATTTTAATTCCTTTAAAAACTGCTCTTTTCCCATTAACTTCAATTGTAAAAGGATCTATAAAAAAAGTTCCAGATTCTATTGAGGTATAATTTTGGATAATACTTTGAGAACTAGTCATTTTACCATTTATAAAATTAGTTGAGCTTGAAGATGAGATGCCCGATTTTTTAAATCCTTTTATTTCTGGGAATTGACTATATTTTTTTATTTGTTCATTTTTAATAGTTAATGTTATTTGAAGTGTATTGCTTATTGATAATTTTTCAGGAAATATTTTGATGTTAATATCCTGTGAAAATAATTTATAGGTATGTGATAAAAAAAACACAACAAAAAAAACGGAGCTTACTCTAAACATTTTCAAATTTAGTAAAACGATAAATTAAGTTTTAAATTAAAAAATTAAAAAAGGTTAAATTAAGATACTGAAAGTATATTTCTTTTAAGTCCATCAAATTTACATCTCTTAATTGCTGAATCTTTGAATATTATATCAAATGTTTCTTTGGTAAGTTCTTTCCAATCTTTTTTTGACATTTTCTTTAGTTTTTCTTTTGGCATCAACTCTTTTTCGCTATGTGGTTTTGAGAATCTATTCCAAGGACATACATCTTGGCAAATATCACATCCAAAAATATAATCATTGAAAGATTGAGAAAGTTCTTTTGGAATATCACCTTTATTTTCAATAGTAAGATATGAAATACACCTATTGGAATCAATTACTTGCGCTTCAGTAATTGCATTTGTTGGGCATGCATCTATACATTTTGAACATGTTCCACAATGATCACTAACAATTGAATCATATTCTAGATCTAAATCACAAACAATCTCTGCTAAAAAAAAATAACTCCCCATATTTTTATTTATGAGTAATGAGTTTTTTCCAATCCAACCTAATCCAGAAATTTTTGCCCAGGCTCTCTCGTGTATAGGAGCTGAATCTACAAAAACCCTGCCTTCGACATTTCCAATCTTTTCTTTAATCTTTGAGAATAATGCATTTAATTTTTCTTTTATAATATAATGGTAGTCTTTGCCATATGCATATTTTGAGATTATGAAACTATTGTTGTTAGAAATTTTTTTTGGTGGAAAATAATTGAATGTTAATGAAATAACACTTTTTGCTCCTGGAACTAATTTTTTAGGATTAAGTCTTTTATCAAAATTTCTCTCAAGATAGTCCATCTTACCTTGTTTGCCTTGTTTAAGCCAGTCTTCAAAGTTTTTTTCTTCTTCCTTTAAAAATCTTGCTTTAGATATACCGCAGCTTGAAAACCCAATTTTTTTTGCAAGCTTTTTAATTATCTTACTATTTCTTTTTTTCATTCAAAAATTGAATTTTGAAATCCTCCTTTAGGATTAATTCCAAGATGTTTATAGCTAATTTCTGTTGCGACTCTTCCTTTTTGAGTTCTTTTAATATACCCTTCTTGTACTAAAAACGGTTCATAAACTTCTTCTATGGTATTGGCCTCTTCACCACATGCGGTAGCAATGGTTTTTATTCCAACTGGGCCACCACTAAATTTTTGGACAATTGCATCAATTATTTTGTTATCCATTTCATCAAGACCTTTTTTATCAATTTTTAATGCATCTAGACTCTTTATTGCTATTTCATGAGTTATCTTTCCGTTACCCTCAACCTCTGCAAAGTCTCTTACTCTTCTGAGAAGATTATTTAAAATTCTTGGTGTACCTCTACTTCTTTTGGCAATTTCTTTAGCAGCTTTTGAGTCTATCGGTATATTTAATATTTCGGCAGATCTATTTACAATTTTTTCCAGAATTTTTTTTGAATAATATTCTAACCTAAAATTTATTGAAAATCTAGATCTTAATGGAGCAGATAAAAGGCCTGATCTCGTTGTTGCACCAATTAAAGTAAAAGGGTTAAGTTTAATTTGGACTGATCTTGCGCTCGGACCGGAATCTATCATTAAATCTATCTTAAAATCTTCCATTGCAGAATACAAATATTCTTCTATTACTTTATTTAATCTATGAATTTCATCAATGAATAAGACATCCCCTTCTTCTAAATTTGTAAGTAATCCAGCTAAATCACCGGCTTTTTCTAGTACAGGTCCCGATGTAACTTTTAAGCTTGTTGATAATTCATTTGAAATAATATGAGATAATGTTGTTTTTCCTAGTCCCGGTGGCCCATGTAGAATAACATGATCTAGAGGTTCAGACCTTTGCTTTGCTGCTTTAACGAAAACTTTAACATTATTTATTATTTGTTCTTGACCGTAAAAATCACCAAAAGATTTTGGTCTTAATATATTTTCAAATTCTTTATCTTTGGAGCTTGAATCATTTTCAGAATTTAAGTAATCTTCTCTCATACTATATAATGCTAATTTAAATATTTTTTATGCGTCGAATTGTAATGTTGTTAGTTTTTGTTGCTACAATATATTTTTTATTTCCTTCCAAAGAAAATAATAGAGAGTTTACTATTTATGGCTCAACCATGGGAAATATTGCCTACAATATAAAATATATTTCTGATGAGGTTATCTTAGAAAAAAATGAAATTGATTCACTATTAATTAATTTTAATAATATATTTTCGACTTATATCCCTTCATCTGAGATTTCAAATATTAATAATTCATTTGGAAAAATCTATATCAGTGATAATTTTCATTTCCTACTAAAGCAAAGCAAAAGAATTTATGATTTAACTGATGGTTATTTTGATCCAACAATTGGTCCGCTTGTTAATTTATGGGGATTTGGTCCTGATAAGTTAATAAATACCCCTAAAAACTCTGAGATAAATAGTTTAATAAATCTTGTAGGATTAAATAAAATAGATCTTGGAGATAATTTTTTAATAAAAAAAAAAGGCACCTATATTGATTTCAGCTCTATCGCTAAAGGCTATGCAGTGGATATATTACATAATTATTTAATTGAAAAAAAAATATTTAATTCTTTTATTGAGATTGGTGGTGAAGTTCGGGCTAATGGAAAAAATATTAAAAACGTAGATTGGGTTGTTGGAATTGAAAATCCTTCTAAGTTAGATTCAAATATACCTATTGCTACCGCCTCACTTGAAGGCCTGTCTATTGCAACATCTGGCAACTATAGGAATTTTTATAAAATGGGTGATTCTCTTATTTTTCATACTATAGATCCAAGAACAGGGTATCCTTCTGAAACAAATATGTTAAGCGCTTCTGTCTTTTCTAAAACATGCTTTATGGCAGATGCTTTTGCAACTTCATTTATGGCTATGGGATTTGAAAAGTCAAAAAAATTATCATCATCTATTGATGATATAGATGTCCTATTAATATATTATGATAAGGACGGTAAAATAAAAAGATATTTTTCGGATGGTATTAAAGATAAAATCAATCTTATTGAATGATTTTAACTTTGAACGTGTAAATTAAAGAATTTTTATTCTTGTAAGAAACATATCTGATGTCATGTATAAATAATCAAAATTATCATCAAATGCACAATTTGCAGTTCTTACCTCAGTTCTAATTGTTCCAATATGATCACCATTTTCTTTTATAATTAAAACTCCACCTGGACCTGTTGCAAAAACGGTACCAGTTGGATGAACTTTTAAACCGTCAAATAATCCTATATCATTTTTTGCTAATTCTTTACCATCAAAGAACACTTCTGGATTTTTAATACCATTTTTAGATAATTCATATTTCATTATAATAGGATTATTATTATCTGAGTTGGCTACATATAAAGTCTTTTCATCATTTGAAATACTTATGCCGTTAGGCCTTGTTAAATTTTTTATAAGTACCTCTATTTCTTTATCTGGAGTTAACTTATATACACCATTAAACGAAATCTCTTTTAATTTATCATTATCTCCTTCAAGAAGTCCATAAGGAGGATCTGTAAAAAAAAGATTACCGTATGAGTCATAAACTAAATCATTTGGGCTATTTAATAACTTATTATTATATGACATTATAATACTTGATAATTTTTCAGTATTTAAGTTTTCCATTTTGGCTATCATTCTGTCGCCATGCATACAGATAATGAGATTACCCTCTGAATCAATAGTAAGTCCATTTGTTCCTGCTTTTTTTAAGTTTGGCACCTTGCCGCTATAGCCTATTGGTCTAGAAAAAACATTTAGGCCCTCTTTTTCATTCCATTTATATATAACATTGTTAGGAACATCTGAGAATAAAATAGAGTTAAGTTTCTTTGACCAAACTGGCCCCTCTGACCAATCAAAGCCTTCAGCAAGAATTTCTATTTTTGAGTCTAAATCAATCAGTTTATTTATATCTGAAGATAGCCTTTCTATTGAGCCTAAATATTTTTCTTGGTTGGTCTGAAAAAGAGAAAGAAAAAGTATAATTAGATTAATTACCATCAACTAAGATATTATGGAATAGTTAACTTCCACACATCTCACAATCGTCCTGATTATCTATTGAACATTGGATTGCTGCTTGTTTCTGTTCTTCGTTATCAATAGATTTTTCGTCCTTAACAATTGTGAACTTAATTGCGTCAGCTGCTGCCTTAGTTCTTAAATAATATAACCCTGTTTTAAGTCCTTTTTTCCATGCATGAAAGTGCATAGATGTAAGTTTTCCAAAGTTTGCATCTTGCATATGGATGTTCATACTTTGACTTTGACAGATATAAGCACCTCTGTCTGCCGCCATATCAATAATACTCTTTTGAGAGACTTCCCAAACAGTTCTATATAATTGTTTTATATTATCTGGGATTTCACTTATTCCTTGAACTGAACCATTTGCCTCCATTAATCTATCTTTCATTGAATCATCCCATAGGTTAAGATTTATTAGATCTTTAAGTAGATGCTTATTTACAACTATAAATTCTCCAGAAAGGACTCTTCTTGTATATATGTTAGAAGTGTATGGTTCAAAACACTCATTATTACCTAATATTTGTGATGTTGAAGCTGTTGGCATTGGTGCTAGAAGAAGAGAATTTCTGACGCCATGTTTTTTGACCTCTCTTTTTAACTTAGTCCAATCCCATCTTTTTGAATCTGGTACAATTCCCCACATATCAAACTGAAATATTCCTTTTGATACTGGAGAACCTTCATAAGTTTTATATGGGCCTTCTTTTTGTGCAATCTCCATTGAGGATTCCATAGCAGCGAAGTAAATAGTCTCAAATATTTCTGAGTTTAACTTTTTTGCTTCTGGAGAATCAAAAGATTGTCTCATTAATATGAAAGCGTCCGCTAGACCTTGAACTCCAATTCCTATCGGTCTGTGCCTTAAGTTTGAGTTTTTTGCTTCCTCAACTGGATAATAATTTACGTCTATAACTTTATTTAAATTCTTAGTTATGACTTTTGTTATTTCATAAAGTTTTTGATGATCATATGTTAAATCATCTTTAACAAACTTATTCAGAGCTATAGATGCTAAATTACATACCGCAACTTCATCAGGAGATGTATACTCAATAATTTCTGTGCAAAGGTTAGAAGATTTTATTGTTCCTAGATTTTTTTGATTAGATTTCTTATTTGCAGCATCTTTGTATAAAATGTATGGGTTTCCCGTCTCTATCTGAGATTCTAAAATTTCAAACCATAGATCTTGAGCTTTTACTGTTTTTCTAGCTTTTCCTTCTTTCTCATATTTTTCGTAAAGTTTTTCAAACTCTTCTCCATATGTTTCATGTAAATCTTTAGCCTCATCAGGTGAAAAAAGAGACCACTCCTCATTTGATTCTACTCTTTTCATGAAAAGATCAGGAATCCACATAGCATAGAAAAGATCTCGAGCTCTAAGCTCCTCTTTACCATGATTTTTCTTTAATTGAAGAAATTCAAAAATATCAGAATGCCAAGGCTCAATATATATTGCGAAGCTTCCTTTCCTTTTTCCTCCACCCTGATCAACATACCTTGCTGTCATATCAAAATTTCTTAACATAGGAATTATACCATTCGATACCCCATTAGTTCCTTTAATATATGAACCTGTTCCTCTTATATTATGGATGCTTAGTCCTATTCCTCCAGCTGACTGAGATATTTTTGCACATTGTTTTAGTGTGTCATAAATTCCATCGATAGAATCATCTTTCATTGTTAACAAGAAACAAGAAGAGAGTTGTGGCTTAGGTGTTCCGGCATTAAAAAGGGTGGGAGTTGCATGGGTAAACCATTTTTCTGAGAGTAGGTTATAAGTCTCAAGAACAGAATTTATGTCATCCTTATGAATTCCGACTGCTACTCTCATTAACATGTGTTGAGGTCTTTCAATAACTTTACCGTCAAGTTTTAATTGGTAAGACTTTTCTAATGTTTTAAAACCAAAATAGTCATAACTGAAATCTCTATCATATATTATTGATGAATCTAATAGTGCAGCGTTTTTATTAATTATTCCATATACATCCTTAGATAATAAAGAGGCATTTTCTCCTGTTTTTGGATTTACGTATGTATATAGCCTTTTCATAGTACTTGAAAATGACTTACTTGTAGTCTTGTGTAAGTTAGAGACAGATATTCTTGCTGCTAGAGTAGCAAAATCTGGATGTTTCGTTGTCAGCGTTGCCGCTGTTTCAGCTGCTAATTCATCTAATTCCTGGGTTGAAACTCCGTCGTACAAACCATCAATTACCTTTTTTGCAATCTCAATAGTTTTTACAAAGTCAGCGTTTAACCCATAACTTAGCTTTTCAATTCTAGCTGTTATTTTATCAAACTTTACTGATTCTTTTCTTCCGTCTCTTTTTATTACTAACATACAATTACAAATTTAAAAATCTTCTTCAAGTGAAAATTTTGGTTTATCAGAATCTTCATCGTTTTTTAGAACTCCAGCTTTTTGATACTCAGCAACTCTCTTCTCAAAAAAGTTTGTCTTTCCCTGTAGAGAAATCATATCCATGAAATCAAAAGGGTTGGAGGAGTTATATACTCTTTTACAGTCTAGTTCTACTAATAATCTATCAGCAACAAACTCTATATATTGACACATCAAATCTGAATTCATTCCAATAAGTTTTACAGGTAACGCATCAGTGACAAACTCTTTCTCTAAATCAACTGCATCTTTAATGATTTCAGTCACGGTTTCTTTAGGAAGTGTGTTGATAAGGTGCTTTGTGTATAAGTGACAAGCAAAATCGCAGTGTAACCCCTCGTCTCTAGATATTAACTCATTAGAAAAAGTTAGGCCTGGCATTAATCCTCTTTTCTTGAGCCAGAAAATTGAGCAAAAACTTCCTGAAAAGAATATTCCCTCTACTGCAGCAAATGCGATGAGTCTTTCTGCAAAACTACCATTGTCTATCCATCTTAGTGCCCAATCCGCTTTTTTCTTTACACAGTCAAGTGTTTCGATTGCGTGAAGTAGTGTGTCTTTCTCTTTAGAATCATCAACATACGTATCAATCAATAAAGAATAAGTTTCTGAGTGAATATTTTCAATAGCTATCTGAAACCCATAGAAAAATTTTGCCTCTGTGTATTGTACATCAGAAACAAAGTGTTCGGCTAAGTTCTCATTAACTATACCATCACTTGCTGCGAAGAATGCAAGTACGTGTTTTATGAAGTGTCTTTCTCCATCATTTAATTCTCCCCAGTCTTTAAGGTCTTGGCTTAAGTCTATTTCTTCAGCAGTCCAAAAACTTGCTTCAGCCTTTTTATAAAATTGCCATATGTCATCATGTTCTATAGGAAATAAAACAAACCTATCTGCGTTCTCTTGTAGTATTGGTTCTACGTTTTGCTCTTTATTTTGCATTTTTTATTTTATTAAAATTTTTTTTAACAATAAAAAAAAGACAAAAACATCCTCGTCATTACATTAAATGTATTGTAACATAATGACTAAAATACTTTAGTCAATTAAGTGGTTTATAATCTTTGTGTTTGGAAGCTATGACCAAGGCAAATTTTGTGTAAAATTTGCACCCGATCTAGGCTGTACAAATATTATAAAAAGACTTTAAAATATCAAAACATATCTCAAAGGTTTTTCATTTTTTTTCTATTTTTTTTTAATTTGATTTTTTTGATTTGAATAATAGAGATAAAATCATAAATTTGCACTCGTTTTAAACAAAAGAAGATGTACGCAATAGTAGAAATTTCAGG
>MDTG01068883.1_pt1 | contig 13732 bp, 15 predicted proteins | sample 811421 | NCBI WGS metagenome assembly MDTG01 (sample SAMN05326645, study PRJNA326480) | marine metagenome | isolation source: seawater | place: Pacific Ocean: South East | collected 2011 | reverse complement strand
TAATAAATGGAAAGTTTTAGTTATTGATACAAGTGGCACAAATTTATCCTACTCAAAATATGATACCGCACCTGCAGGAAGCTATACTTTAGCAAGTGTAAATAATGTACCGTATTATGTTAAACCTGAAAACTCTAATTATGATTGGTATATGTTTAAAACAACTACAAATGGACAATCTTATTCAGGGCTATCTCAAACTACAACTAATGTTGATGATTATTTTGGATTAGCTTTATCAGGTGCAGGTAATGGTAATAATATTGATGTAAATTTATTTGGTTCAATTAATAATAATTTTACAGGCTTAACTACAGGAAGTTATTATTATGTAGCTGATAATGGTACGATAGGTTTACAAGGTACAGCTTTTGTTGGTACTGCAATCTCAACAACAGAAATACAAATTACATCACCTGCGGTAGGTTCAAGAGGAGAAGTTGCAGGAGAAAACTTTAACATTGGTCAAGCTGTTGGTTTTGGACATGATGGCAGAGTTTATAAGGCTAAAAATGTCGCTACAGGTGAAGCAACTATAGGTACAGTTTCGGAGTTTGCACAAATAGGAACAAACTTTTCCGATGGTTATTACGGTAGTGGGTGCGATTATTGTTGGGATGATGATTATAATGTTATGCACATCTTTTATAACGATGGCAATTACTTAAAACATAAATACGCTACACCTGATGGTGATTCATGGACTTATTCAAGTGATACAACTATTAATTCAAGTAATCCTGGTGGCGTTGCTGTAGCTAAAGGTAAATCAGCTAATGGTAATCCTATGTTTGTTATAGTTAGAACAACAACTAGTTCAGCTTATCAATATGGCGTAATGACTTATAGCGGTACTACTTCAAATACATTTACAACAAAAACAAGTTTTACAGATATAAACGCAGGCAATTATAAAAATCAGCAAGGGAGTGGCACTAATGTAAAGTTATATTGGACTGATACTACAGCACGCACAATAGGTAGCGATACATATTATGGAAACTTTATTATGCTTGGAACTTATAATGGACAATATTATGAAAGTGGCGAATGTAATATGCGTTATTGGTATTGGTCAGGCGGTTCAAATGATGAATATTCTATAACAGGCGGTGATGTTCAATTAGCACAGCAAAGCGGAGTATTTTTTCCTGCTAAAGCAGGTTTTGATATGGTATTTTCAGAAAATGAATATTTTGATGGTGGTTATTATCAAGCCTATGGCTTTGTAGCTATGAGGCAAATAGGTAATTCAGGTGATTGGGGTGTTCACAAAGTACGCAGTCAATCAAATGGTATGGGATGGCAGTCAGTAGGTTTTACAGCAAATGCTTCTGCTCAAAGTATATCAACTGGAATGAGTTTAGCATTAGACGAAAGACCAACAGCTAGTGACAGCAGATTATATGTTTTTGTTACTCCTTCTGATTATATTACTTGTCAGGTTTATAACCCTAATTTGCACAGTCATAATAGTACATCATCAACTATGAATAATCCAATAAACTTACAAACTAACGCTAGTTGGGGTGCTAATAGACCTATTGTAACTCGATACGATGAGGATAATGATGTTTTACTTTGTGCTTACGGTGTACTTGAAGCAGACAACGATCAGCGAATGTATTATGGAACTTTTACTACTACACCTGACACCTCTCCATATATTTCAGGAGGTTCATTGTTTAGCAATTATTACAATGCTTGTAATCTTGAAAACGCAATAGCTGATGTAAATTGTTTAATAAAAAAAATCGCAAAAGGTCAATATGTAGTTTTTAATGGTTCATCAAATACTAGTCGTGGAACTAAAAAAGCAACTTTTACTAATTTTAATACACAAATGAATTTTGGTTACTCATCATTTATTGGCATTGCTCAATCAACAGTTACGACAGGTAACAATGTTACTGTAAAAACTCAAGGAGCAACTGACGGTAATCAAACAGGTTTAGTAAATGGAAGCCCTGTTTATTTAGATAGTACAACAGGAAATATTGCAACAGGCGGTGAATCGCCAAGTGCTACACAAAAACAAATTGGAGTAGCAACATCAACAACAAAAGTTTTAATACAATAGGATAAAAAAATGAAATTAATACAATGGAAAGCACCAAAAGATATTACAATATATCCTCCAAAAGAGCCTGACCCTGATGGCAACTCATTAACTGAAGAGTTAAATTACTCTTTAGCAAATTTGGTTGTTTATATGTATGACGATCACATAAATATTAACATGGGTACTGATATTACAACTATAGATATTGGCGGAGAACAAATTGCAAAAATAATGGATATAAATACTGAAACAGCTTATATAACAGAAAATGTTGAACCACCTGAAGGTGAATGGTTTGCAGAAAAATATTTTTATACACCTGAAGATGGTTACACTTTAAATGAATATTGGGTTGACCCACGTTCAATAGATAATTCTTAGAGTTGTAAATGTTTGGTTTTAGTACCTACTCAGAGTTAAGTTATTCTGAGTCATCAGCAGGTCAATCTGTAGAAATAACTGTTGGTGTAGGCTCTTTAACACTTACAGCTTTAACTCCTACAGTACAGGCAAGTGTAAACGTTACGCCTGGTATTGGTTCTTTAATATTAAACAAAGAGTCTGTAACTTATACAATAACAGTACAAAATGTAGGTGGTGCAAATAAATATTTTGTAAATGGTGTTCAGCAATCTTTACCTAGTTCATTAAAAAGAGGTTCAACTTATAAATTTGACCAATCCGATTCAAGCAATAATAATCATCCATTAAGATTTTCTACAACTGCAAATGGAACACATGGTGGCGGTACTGAGTACACAACAGGGGTAACTGTAGTAGGTGTGCCAGGTCAGGCAGGAGCATATACTCAAATTGTTGTAGATGATAATGCACCATCTCAACTTTATACTTATTGCGTTTATCATAGTGGAATGGGTTTTGGTGCTACAATAAGTTATTATTTAGCTCCAAATTTAAGTATTGGTAGTAATGTAACACCTAACGTAGGACAACTAAACTTAACTGCAATAGCACCAAGTATTAGAAGTGGTGTAAATACTACTGCAGGTATTGGTAGTTTAACCTTAACAGGGTTGCAAGCAGGCAAAATACATGGTGTTAACGCACAACCAGGTAAGGGTTCATTAACACTTACAGCAATAGCACCACAAATAAATGTTGGCGGTATACATGGAGCATTTCCTGGAAGTTTAACTCTTACAGGTAAACAACCAAGTTCAAATATTGGTCAACAAATAACGCCTAATATTGCAACATTAACATTAAGCGGTAAGCAACCAATAGCAGGTAGTGGTTTTAACAAAACTACAGGCTTAGGTACGTTAAGTTTTACAGCTAACGTGCCAACAACAAATGCAGGTTTAAATGTAAGTAATGGCATAGGTAATTTAACACTTACAGGATTACAACCTGATTTTAATAACGATATGATAGTTTATCCTGGTACAGCAACTATAACGCTGACAGGTAATACAGTCACATTGCAAATTGGCGTTAATGAGACAGCAGGTGCAGGTTCATTATCGCTAAATGCACAACAACCAACAATAGCAAGTGGTAATGTAATACCGCTAAACGCAGGAAATTTAACACTTTCAGGTAAACAACCTGAATGGAACGAAAATGAGATAGCTTTACCTGGTACAGGTAATCTAACTCTTACAGGGTATCAAGTTACGGTCATAGATGGTGACAAGATAGTCGTTGGAACAGGAACGCTTAACCTAACAGGATTAAGTGCTGTTGTTTCAGTACAAGTTAATGTTACGCCAGGTAAAGGCACATTGACGCTAACAGGTAAACAACCAACTCTATTACTAGCCCCAGGCGGTAACGGAGGTACGATTTACGTCACTGACAATCGTACTTTTTATCCAAACAAACAAAACCAAAAAGTAGCATAGGAGACCTAACATGAGTGCAGGAAATTTTACTTTTTATAACGAGTTTAAGGAAAGTCTAGCAAAGGCAGATATTGATTTAAACGGAGATACATTCAAAGCTGTATTATTAACATCATCTTATTCACCAAATGTAGCAACTAATGTTAATTTATCTGATATTTCTGCTAATATCGTAGCTGATGCAGATTATTCAGCACAAACTTTAACTAATGTAACAGTTACAGAGTCAGGTGGTACAGTAACTTTTGATGCCGATGATATAAATTTTGGTAGTTCAGTTACGATTACTGCTAAATATTTAGCAATCTATGATGATACTGTAGCTAATGACCCATTAGTTGTTTATGTCGATTTAGATACAGGCGGTGGTTCAGTAAGTTCAACGTCATCTACTTTCCAAGTTACTATTAACGCATCAGGTATATTTACACTAGCATAATAGGAGCAACTTATGGTCAAAGAACCTAATCAAGTTGCTATTCAAAATCAGGTAGATGTAACCAAGTCAAAAGCAGGTGTTTTAGATTATGCTTTTAATTGGAGCGATGTAATAGCTTCTAATGAGACTATTACAACCTCTAATTGGAGTGTATCTAGTAGTGATTTAACTCTTGTATCGACAACAATAACAGGCGTTACAACCGTAGCTTTTGTAAGCGGTGGTCGTGATAATTATTATTATCAACTTACTAACACAATTTACACTGATCAGAGTCGTTCCTGGTCACGTGTTTTAGATTTAAGGGTGGAAAGTAAATGACCGATATAAACCAAGATTATTTAAAGGTTGAACCGCAACAAGCTAACGCAGGTACAACGTGGCGTTGGACACGATCATTTACTGATTTTCCTGCTAATACATGGACACTTACGTATTATTTCCGTGAGGTTACAGGTAAATATAGTTTTGACATAGTAGCTACGAATGATAATAACGCTTTTCAGGTAAACTTAGATAGTACCGTCACGGATGACTACGCTCCAGGTGTATACTCAGGTCAAGGCTTTGTAAGTAACGGCAATGATAGGTTTTTAGTTTATGAAAACCAATTAGAGGTTGCTACAGACTTTAAACATCAAGGAGTTGGCAAAGATACCAGGTCTCATGCACAAAAAGTTTTACAAGCAATAAAAGGCTTGCTCGAAGGTAAATTTACCGAGGATGCAAGTTCTTATTCTATTGCAGGTAGAAGTATTACAAAGCTAAGTCCTGCTGAGTTAATTGATGCAAAGAATTATTATGAATCATTAGTTGTCAGCGAAATTCGACAACAACGAGCAAAACAAGGCTTAGAAACAGGCCAAGTTGTAAAAGCAAGATTTAACAGTGGATTTTAAAGATGGCGTTTTGGGATAGATTTATAAAAAAGAAAAAGTTAGCTAATAAGAGAAACTTTTACGCAAGTAACAGTGGAAGGCTTTATGGCGATTGGCTAAGTGGCAACACATCACCTGACGCTGAACTACAAAACAACTTACAACTAATGCGAGATAGGGCTAGAGACCTTGCTAGAAATAATGGCATTGTTACTCGCTATCTACAAATTATGAAGGAAGGTGTTGTTGGAAATGCAGGTTTTAAGATAAAGCTACACGCTAGAGATAGTGATGGCACATTAGATGATACAGCTAATGATATAATTGAAAGTAATTGGTACGCTTGGGGTAGGTCTCCTGAAGTTACTAACCAATATACAATGCACGACTTATATCAAATGGTTGTTGAATCTATTTGTCGAGATGGCGAAGTTTTATGTCAATTTATTAGAACTAACGAAGGTTTAAAACTATCGTTTTTAGAACCTGATTATTTAGATAGTCAACTAAACAAAGATTTATCTGATACACGTCAAATAAGAATGGGTATAGAGGTTGATAAAAGAACCTTACAACCATTAGGCTATTGGCTAAAAAAAATGCCTTACTCAAATCCTGGTACAGTTGATTCACAGTTAACTAAGTCAGTAAGAATTGATGCAAGAGATATGTTACACATATATCAACCTGAAAGATTTGGCCAAACTAGAGGTTATCCAAAAATAGCATCTATAATGGTTATGCTAAAATGGTTAAACGACTATCAATTATCCGAGTTAATAAGTTCTAAGGCATCAGCATCTAAAATGGGTTTTATAACAAGCCCTAGTGGTGATGGTTTTGCTGAGAGTTACTTAAATGGTGACGAGTATCAACCTGCTATGAATTTTGAGCCAGGTACTTTTGATCAGTTACCAACAGGCTATGATATTAAGTTTTTTGACCCTCAACATCCTACATCACAAGTTAACGATTACATGAGAACAATGATGAGAAGCATTGCATCAGGTTTAGGTGTTAGTTACGCAAGCCTTAGTGGTGATTTATCACAGACTAGCTATTCATCAGCTAGAGTTGGTTTAATGCAAGAGAGAGATAGCTTTAAATCAATGCAAAGATTTGTAATAGAACATTTTTGTATGCCTGTTTATAAAGAATGGTTATTGCAAGCTATGACAGTAGATCAGTTTGGCATACCTGCGTCACGTTATTTTAAGTTTGAAAACAGTGCTACTTTTAGTGGTAGAGGTTATCAAAGTGTAGACCCATTAAAAGAAGCACAAGCAGATATTTTAAATATCAACCAAGGTCTAGCAACAATACAAGATGTTTTATCTAAAAGCGGTAAAGATTTAGCAACGCACTTTAGCGAGATTGATAGTCAACAAGCATTAGCTGAAAAGTTTGGTATTGATCTAGCTTACGAGCCTTATGGTTCAAAATTTAATCCACAAACAGGTGAGCCTTTTGATGAGTTAAATTTAGACGATACTGACGATGCCAACGAGTAATTATCCTAATGCAGGCATGAAGGCCGAAGCAAAAAAAGGTTTAAATTGGCGAGAAGAATTTAAAAGAGGTGGTACTCGTGTTGGTTTAATACGTGCAAGACAAATTGTTGCAGGTGAAAACCTATCAGAAAAAACAATAAAAAGAATGTTTAGTTTTTTTAGCAGACAAGAAGGTGTCAAAAAAGCTGAAGGTTTTAGACCTGGTGAAAAAGGTTATCCTTCTAACGGCAGGATAGCATGGGCGTTATGGGGTGGAGACGCAGGGTTTAGTTGGTCAAGAAAACTTGTAAAACAAATGAAGGATAAGAAAAATATGCAAGAAATAAGACAGGAAACTATTGAATATAAAGTAACTGTCGATGAAGGTGTAAATAAATATGGTGAAGGCAATAAGTATTATATAAATGGCAATCTTTCACCTGTACTAACAATGATAGTAGGTAACACCTATATTTTTGATACATCAGACACATCAACAGAAACGCATAATTTAAGATTATCTTCTACTGAAGATGGTACACATAATGAAGGTACTGCTTACACAAATGGAGTTACTGTTAACTCGGAATCTATAAGCATTACAATTCAAGAAAATACACCAAATTTATATTACTACTGTGTCAATCATCCTGGCATGGGAAATAAAATTAATATTAACCAAGAGGAAAAAACTATGAGTAACGATAACATTGAAAACTTGGGAGTTGAAGAAACAGATAAGGAATTAGATGTTACTTTTACACCTGAAATGGACTTAGATTCTTTAGATACAGTCGAAGAAAAAGAAGTCGCTACTGCTACTGTCGAAACAAGAGAAGCAGTATTTCCTATAGAATTTAGAGAAGATTCACAATCACGTACAATGACAATGAGCGTAAGTTCAGAATCACCTGTTGCTAGAGATTTTGGCAATGAGGTTTTAAGTCATCGTGACGGTGATATAGATTTAAGTCGCTTATTAAACAAAGCACCATTGCTTAAAGATCATGATATGCGACAGCAAATTGGCGTAATAGAAGATGCTTACCTGGACACTCAGCGAGGAAAGTTGATGACAAAAGTGCGATTTGGTCGTGGCACTTTAGCTTCAGAGCAATTTCAAGACGTGCAAGACGGTATACGTACTCAGGTGAGTATTGGCTACCAAATAAACCCTGATAGCTTTGAAAGAAGCGAAGATTCTGACGATGTAATTGTTAGAGATTGGATGCCTATAGAGGTTTCCCTTGTATCTAGCGGTGCAGATCAGAATGTTGGTTTCGGAAGGAGTTTATCTTTAAGTACAACTAAAAAAGAGACAAAAAAGGAGAAACCTATGTCCGAAGAAAATACAATAGATGTAGAAGAACAAATCAGAACTAAAACTGATGAGTTAATGAAACATCGTGAAAAAGAAATCGCTGAGATTCTTGAATTAGGAGCGAGACACAATAAAAGCGAATTAGCTAAAACATCAATTCGTGATGGCGTAGACCTTTCAGGTTTTAGAGGTGCATTATTACAAGAAATAGGTAATACACCATTAGAAACTGAAGAAATTGGTCTAAAAGACGAAGAAACAAGATCATACTCAATAGTAAGAGTTGCTAAAGCTATGGCACATCCTACTAACCTACAGTATCAAAAAGACGCTGAGTTTGAGTTTGAGTGTTCTCGTGCATATCAAGAAAAAACAGGTAAGGAAACTAAAGGCGTGTTTGTACCTGAAGAAGTGCAAAAAAATTGGGTTGCTAAAGACGTATCCGAAAGAACACTAAGTACAGCAGGTGGTTCAGCAGGTTCATTAGTTTTTACTGATTTAAGATATAATGATCTAATCGAAGCCTTAACACCGTTCTCAACAGTTTTATCTGCTAATCCAACTGTTTTATCAGGATTAACAGGTAACGTGTCAATCCCAAGAGTTTCTGCAACTGCAACTTCAGGTTGGGTTGCTGAAGGAACAAATGTAGCTAGTTCAGACCCTACAATCGGTTCTGTAACACTGTCACAAAAGACAGGCGGTGCATTTACTGACGTAACGAGAACCCTTATGACTAACACTGATGGTTTCAGCGTTGAAAATATGGTGAGAAATGACCTTGCTAGATCATTAGGTACATTATATGACCAGGCTTCATTAAACAATGGCGGTGGTGCTAACGCTCCTACAGGCATTGAGCAAGTTGCAGGCATTAACGCTGTAGCTTTTGGTGTTGCAGGTGCTCCAACTTATGCTGAAATTATAAGCATGGAGAGTGCGATCTATACAGATAACTACGATTTAGGAACAGAAGCTAAGTTTATTACAACTCCTGCTCTTAACGGTTATATGAAAACATTGGCTACAAATGGTGCAGGTTCACCTGTTGCAAGCCGTGATGGTTTTGTAGATGGCTACCAGGTCTTAATATCAAGTCAAGTAACAGCTAACTCAATTATACTAGGTGACTTTAGTCAATTCCTAGTTGGTGTTTGGTGTGGTTTAGAAATCACTGCTGACCCTTACGCATTATCAACATCAGGTGGTATGAGAATTATTGCTCTATCATCAGTTGACTTTGCAGTAAGAAATCCAGTGGCTTTCTGCTTAGGTGCTTAATCTTGGCATTAACTTATAAAGACTTTACAGGAGGGGATGCCGTGAAAACGGCATCCCTAAATAAAATGAAAATAAAAATCTTAAAACCAACTTCTGTAGAAGGTAAAATAACACTACCTGGTACTGTAGTTGAAGTTGATGGCGTGTTTGGTTCTGAACTTATTAACTTTGGTAAAGGTGAAGAAACAACTCAGTCAGTTAAAAAAGAAAAAAAGACTAAGGACAGAGCCGTAAAAGGCGATGATGTGACTACACGTGACTAAAGTTAAAGTAGTTAAAGCATCGACTATTAGTGGCGAGAAAAGAAAGAAGGGCGATATTGTCGATGTTGTACCTTCAAAAATCGAAAAGCTAAAAGCTAATGGTTTAGTTGATGATGTTATTGATGACGGTGCAATAGAATATTCACCTGATAAACCTTTTGGTGATAAAGATGACATTAAATCTGTCGAGTAATGCTTTCTTTGAACTTGATGACTTTGCTGTTAAGTGTCAGTGGACAATAACATCTAGTCAAGACAAGTATGAAGTTATAGGTATATTTGATAACACCTTTTATGAAGCCTTTGACGAGTTTGGTTCAGGTGTTTCAACTTCATCACCACAATTTACGATGAAAACCGATGATATACCTGATGGGGGAGATGAAGATGATACTCTTTTAATCCCCATCACTTCTAAAGGCCGTGTTTTTCAAACACTATATAAAGTTAAAGTTATAGAGCGTGATGGCACAGGCGTATCATTGTTAAGGTTGCAAAAACAATGAGCCATGCAAGACAAAAAATACGTGATGCTGTTGTTACCCTAATAACAGGCCTAACAACAACAGGCACAAGAGTTTACGATACAAAGTTATATAATTTAGACCCATCTGAGGATTTACCAGGTCTTGTTGTATATACTAAAAATGAATCATCAGAGCGTAGCGATTTCTCACCTAACAATTACTACAGAGAGTTAGAGGTTGTTATTGAGGGCTATGCAGAGACTAATTCTACGGTTGAAAATACGTTAGATACTATAAGTTTAGAAGTTGAGAACGTAATGGGTGCAAATCCTTTACTATCTAATACTGCTACAACTTCAGAACTAACGCAGACCGAGATAGAGTTTGACGTAATGGGCGAAAGACCCATTGGAATTACTCGATTAACCTACTCAGTGACTTACTACACTTTAAGCACTGATAATTCTACTAACATATAAAGGAGATAGTTTATGGCGTATTATACAGGCGTTATTGCTTCAATTAAATTAGGTGATAGTGCATCACCAACTGATATATTAGGTCAATGCACCAGTTATTCAGTAGATAAACAACTAGAGTCAGTCGATGTTTCTCACATTGGTTCTGCATCAAAAACATTTACATCCGCTCAAGAGAGTTGGTCTAGCACAATGGAAATGAGTTACGATCAGGATGACACAGCACAAGCTAAACTTTTAGAACGTTCAGCAGGTGCTTCAACACCTATCTATGTATCTTATTATTATGAAGGTGCTGACACAGGTGATAAGTATTTAACAGGACAAGGTTTCATAACAGGTATTGCATGGAATCAAGAACCTAACGGTGTAATTACTGCAAGTGTATCTATACAAGGAACAGGTGCTTTATCAGAAGCAACTGCATAATATATGAGCATAAGTGAAAGGCTACAAGCCATGCAATCAAATCGAGAGAAGTTCCGATTGACATTGCCAGGTCTAGGTGAAAATCAAAGTGATTTAACCTGTTTTTTCACAAAATTAACTGTACGAGAAGATGAAAAGTTACGCAGAAAACATAAAGATTTTTATAAGTCTTTAACTGAAGGCGATATACCATCATTTTCAGCTATGGTTGATCTCATAATTATAAAAGCTATTGATGATGAGGGTAGACCCATATTCAATCAAGGCGACAATATGTTCCTAAGTGGAATGGATGTAGGTTACATCACAGGAGTTGCAACGGCAATGATGGAAAAGCTATTTGACGTGCCATCTGTTGAAACTACTGAGGGAAACTAAACAGCGATCAGTATTTATTTAGTCAGTATGTCGTTGCTGATCGCTTGCATACTACAATCGACACAATCAAAAACATGGAGTTAGACGAGTTATATCATTGGATAGCTTACCTAACTATTGAGCAAAAGAGATTAAAAAAAGATGGTTAAATTAGAAAATCAGATTACCGCAACTGATAAGACTAAGCACGCTTTTGCTAGTTTTAGACGCTCTATGTCTAATTCACAAAAAGCTGTTAAAGGTTTAGCAGGTGCTTTAACTACTTTTGTAGGTGTAGCTTCTATTATAAAACTAGGACAACTAACTAATGAAGCTGTAAGATTTGGTTCACAAATTGCAATAACATCAAGTAAAATTGGAGTATCAGCTAAAAACTTACAAGCCTTAAGACTTGCAGGTAAACAATTTGCAGGCATTGAAGCTAATGTCCTAGATATGGGCTTGCAAAGATTTGCTAGAAGATTAGGTGAAGCTGACAGTAATACAGGTGAACTAAAGGCAACACTTGATGAGATGGGTATTAGTACACGTAATGCCGATGGTTCAGTAAAATCAGTAACGGATGCTTTATTAGAATATGCTGACGGTATAGCAGGTGCAGAAAGTTCTTCTGAACAATTAAGACTAGCATTTAAAGGTTTTGACTCAGAGGGTGCTGTTTTAGTTGAACTGTTTAAAAATGGAAGTGATAATTTAAGAGAACTTATGGACACTATGCAATCATCAGGTGCAGTGATGTCTAATGTAATGTCTGCAAGAGCAAAAGAATTAAATAAAGACTTTGCTCTACAAACAGCAATAATAAATACACAACTTAAAGAAGCCTTTATTGGTTTAGCTCCTGTAATGCAAAATGTATTAGGATTAACGGCAAAAATAAGTAAAAAAGTAAACGATTTTTTCACCTTACCAAAAACAAAATTTATAAAAGAACTAGAAGATCAAAACCTTAGTTTAGAACAAGCACAAGAAAAATTATTAAATTTAGAAGGTCAGCTATCAGGCAATAAATTATATGACAATATGATAAAAGAGGGCGGTTTTGCTCTTGTTACTATGATTGAAGGTCTAAAAGAATATATAGGTGTTTTAGAAGGTTTAGCTGAAACAGAGAAAAAAGTACAAGCCCAACAAAATAGTTTCTTTGGAGGTTTTGCAAAAGGTTTAAAAGATATAAAAAAGAATTTACCTACGCTTGCTGAGGAAGGTTTAAAATTTGCTACAACTTTTGAAACAGGCCTAAAAGGTGCTTTTGATAGCGTTATAGACGGTACTAAATCAGTTGGTGATGCTTTAAAAGATTTTGGCAAAATGTTACTTCAGCAAGCTATTAAAATGATGATATTTAGAACTATACTTGCCCCAATATCAGGTGCTTTGGGCGGTATATTTAAAATACCTGGAATGGAAACAAACGCAATGGGTGGTTCTGTTACTAAAGGTAAGCCAACAATAGTAGGTGAAAAAGGTGCAGAAGTATTTTTGCCTCACTCATCAGGAAGTATTATTCCAAATCACAAATTAGGTGGTGGTGGTGTTGTTGTTAATCAAACAATAAATTTATCAGGTGATGTGTCTGCTCAGATACGATCACAAGTTTTAGGAATGTTACCTAGTATTGCAGAAGCAAGCCGAGGAGCAGTTCTTGAAGCACAACGCAGAGGACAACCTGCATAATGGCCATAACTTATCCTTTATCTTTACCTAACTATAATTCTTTTACTAGCGTTAACTTAATTGCAAAAAACACAATAGGATTAACAGCTAGTCCATTTACCAATCAGCAAAAAGTATATAATTGGAACTCACAATTTTGGGAATGCGATATTCAAGTTAAACCTATGAAAAGAGATGACTTTGAAGATTTCTCTACTTTTTTAATTAAATTAAAAGGTGTTTTAGGTACTTTTAATTTAAGCCCTGACCCTAACGGCAGAACAGTTAGAGGTTCAGCTTCTACAACGCCTGGCAGTCCTGTTATAAATGGCTCAACATCAGCTAATGCTACAAGTATTGATATTACAGGTGCTACAGCATCAGCTACAGGCTATTTGAAATCAGGTGACTATATTCAAGTGGGTACACAACTATTAAAAGTATTAGATGATGTAAATACAGATAGTGGAGGTAGTGCTACAGGTATTAATATATTCCCACAAATTAGAACAGCACTAAGTGGCTCAGATACCGTAATTGTAAATAACGCTGTAGGGGTATTTAGGCTTGCTGAGAATGAAATAAATTGGAACATTAATACAGCTAGTATTTATGGAATAAGTTTTTCAGCTATTGAGTCAATTACATGAAAAACTTAAATCACAAAAAGAAAAGATCACATCAAGGCACAAAAAGGGATTGGCTAAAAGTACGTTTTTGTGAG
>MDTG01310145.1_pt1 | contig 13733 bp, 6 predicted proteins | sample 811421 | NCBI WGS metagenome assembly MDTG01 (sample SAMN05326645, study PRJNA326480) | marine metagenome | isolation source: seawater | place: Pacific Ocean: South East | collected 2011 | reverse complement strand
TCAGAGATTGACATCGTGGCCATCGTGCAAGACGAAACCACGGCCGACATCAATGTCGTTCACCCAAGTCAAACCTTGGATTCCTCTGCCACCTTGCAGAGCCTTTCCAAGTTCATGACCGTTGAACTGACCCACGGCGACCTCGCTGACGGTACTCTGTCCTCCGAGGTCTTGGTGTACCAGTCCTACAAGGGCAGCACCACCGCCACCGGTCAGAAGAACTACGACATGATGATCAAGACGCCTGCGGCTTGTGCATACGACTGGGCCACCGTCGAGGACATCTCGATGGCCACCAACGTTGTCTTCGACGACAGCTACGTGGCAGGTACGGGCGACACGACCAACGTTCAGAGCACGATTGACATCAAGCGTGCGTGCCCAGAGATCACCACACAGGGATCCGGTATCAGCGACGCTCTTGTGGACTTCAACAAGGACGAGGACACTCCAGCCTTCACGTTCAGCCTGACCAACTTGGCTGACGACGTGCAGGACGAGGAATCCGACTTGACGTGGACCGTTGACGAGGGCACACTGGTTGCCTTTGACAACATCCTCGTCGACTGGTCTCAGAACGGACAAGACGTCACGATTACGCCACTGACCGACCAGTTCGGATACGTGGTGTTCTCCTTCGAGGTCGTTGACAGCAACGGATTGAGCGACACACACAACATCACCTACACGGTGAACAACGTGAACGACGCTCCCGAGATCTGCAACGTTGAGCGCACCGACTGCATGCCAATCTTCTCTGAAGACGACGGCAACTACAACATCCTGCCTGAAGGATTTGGTACACACACCAAGTTCCTCGGCGATGTGTCGAACGCCACACGTTCCTACATCCGTGACATGGCCAACGAGCAAGCTCCAACCCGCCAAGTCTACTCCTGGTCCGCCAGCGCCGCAGACTTTGGTACCACGGACGCATGTTCCGCCTTCGACGTCGACATCGTCAACAACGAACTGGCCATCACCGAGAACACCAACAACGAGTTGGGTGGAAAGTGCACGGTCACGCTCGGCCTTGCCGACAACGGTGCTGAGAACCAAGACGCCGAAACGTACGACGTTGTCTTCTCGGTTGCTCCGGTCAACGACGCTCCGGTCATCCTCGACTGGAACCGCACGACTGAGACCGTCATGGTTGCCGACAACGGTTCGATCCCCGCTCTCCCGTGGTCCATCTCCTTGATGGAAGACGACGAGAACCTGGACAACTTGACCTACGACATGTCCGCCATCAAGGCCGACGTCGACCATGAGCTGGACGACCTCTACTGGACGGTCGAGTCCACGGACCAGTGTGTCTACACGAACTACTTCACCACGACCATTGTCGGTGACGACCTCGTGTTCGACCTCATCGAGGACGCTACGACCAACGCCAACGACTGGGAGATTGACTACCTCAACAACAACGGTATCCACCAGATCGGTCCTTCAGGCTCTGAGTACTGTCAGATCCGCTTGGTCCTTCGAGACACCGCAACCGCGCCAACCACGCAAGGCGAGTACAGCACCTATGTGCCCAACTACGACCCAAGCATCATGGCCATTGCAGACTACCAGCAAGGTATTGCCACGAAGGAAATCGGTGTGCGTGTCGAAAACGTCCGAGAATTGGTCCCAGACTACTACTTCGACGATGTGGCTGGCTTCAGCTTCAACGGTGTCACCAACGTCATGACCGGCACCTACGTCCCGGTCACCGTCGCTGTAAACGGCGGTGGAGACGAAGGCCCCTACCGATACGACCACATGCTGGCCATCACCTATCACACGGACGGTCATGATGATGTTGAGTTGACTCGATACTACGCTGTGCCCGACTACGGTGCCAGTGTCAAGTACACCGAGGATGTCTACATCACCAAGGACACCACCCACGTGTATGTCGAGATGGACGTTGTGACCTGTTTGGCCAACCCCTGCGACATGTCGGTGACCGCTGCGGACCGCTTCCAGGCCGATGAGCCCGGATCCCACTACGCAATCGTGAACAACGTGCAGAGCGACGAGCCATGGTCCAAGCCCGGACAATACGGTAAGAACGCCACGAAGACCTCGGAACGCCGACCTCTCCTTGAGGACAGCAACTGGTGTAACAACATCATGACCTCGCTCGCCACCGCTGATACGTGCAACCATGCCAACCAGCCTGCGAGCACGTTCTTGTCCACGGACCAGAACCTGCCAGATGTTGTGGAAACCATCGGTGCCAGCGCCGTTCCATCGTTCGCCCCAAGCATCGTCGCAGTGGCCCTGACGGGTCTCTTCGTCAGTGCTCTCTCCTTCGCCAGCCGCCGTGCTGACGACGAAGAGGACGTCGAATCGATGGCTGAGGACGACGCCGCAGTCAGCCCGGTGATCGCAACCATCCTGATGGTCGCCATCACCGTGGTTCTGTCCGGTGTCATCTACGTGTGGGCTTCCAGCCTCGCCGAAACCGACGTGAAAGGTGTGCCTCGTGTGACCTTCGACATCGAAGACATCAACGCCTTTGATGCCGACCAAGGACACTGGAAAATCACCGTTGAGCAATCCCAGACGGCGCTTGCAACCCAAGCGGTTGTGGTCAAGGTGTTCTACACCAACGCCACGGGTGCTCTCAACACGTTCCAGGTGAATCTGGCCGACAGCGCCGGTGTGTACGGGTTCAACCCAGCCAACAGCGACGCCTTCGTGACCTTCGTGGACTCCGTGACCAAGGAACAAATCTCCGAGTCAGAAACCCGGTCGATCTCGACCTTCAACTCTGGAGACACGATCTTTGTGCGAACCCACGCACCTGACGGTACGCCTCTTGAAGACGCTACGATCACCCTGAGTTATGCTCCGATCAACGGAGACGGTGCCCTGCTCCGAACTTGGGACGACCTGAGCTACGACAAGAAGGCTTGAGCCTGAACGTCGAACCAGCGAATCGTCCAACGGACGATCGCCTCGGGGAGCGAGGCCCGCAAGGGCCTCCTCTCCTTGGCGCGCGGTAAGCGGATGTTTGCGAAGCCTGTTAAGTCAGGCACCACAGGTGAAACCATGTCAGAGAGTGAAACGAAACCGACGGTCGTCGTGTTTGATTGTGACGGTGTCTTGGTCGATGCGGTGAGTTCCTGGAGAACCCTCCACGACTTGTTCGGTACGGACAACACTGTGAACCTGAACCGGTTCATCCGGGGAGAGTTCAGCGATGTTGAGTTCATGCGATCCGACATTCAGATGTGGAAGGCTGTCAGAACACCGATTCACCAGGATGAGTTGTTCCGTGCATACGCAGGCATCAAACTCATGCCGGGGGCTCGTGAGGCCGTGCAACACTTGCTTGATCAGGGCGTCTTCGTCGCCATTGTCAGCGCCGGTGTGGATCTGTTCGTGAGTTCCGTCGCCAGCATGCTGAAGGTGGACGACTGGATTGCAAACGGGTTTGTGTTTGACGACGACGGGTTTCTGACCGACGAAGGCGTGTGTCGCCTTCACGCCAGCGGAAAAGGTGACGTCATCACCAAATTGCTTGCTATGAACGGTCATGAAGCGGTGAACTGTGTCTCTGTTGGGGATTCTGAAATGGATCTTTCCATGCACGTGGAGGGCAGCCGATTCATCGGTTTCAACCCGTCTCGAGACAGCTCAAAAGAAGCCTTTGCGAGCGCCGGGGTCCCCGTCGTCGTGGAAAAGGACCTACGAGCGATTCTGCCTCTGATGGGTTTTTCCCGCGATGTCTAACGCGACCTCCTAAGAGGTTTAATTCGCCGTCCTTCATCGGAAGCCATGTCCGGTCGTCTTCGACATCGAAAGGCCGGCCATGCAGCTTTGGTTTCGTTGCTGCTGTGCACTGTCCTGATGAGTGGATGTCTGGGCGGTTCGGACGACACATCGTTGGATGATTCCGTTTCAGACGACCAGATTACCCTCACGGTTTGGCACACGTTCGCAGCCGAGAGCAAGGAAGAGAACGTGTTCCTGCAGTCGATTCAATCGTTTGAAACATCCAATCCCAACATCACAATCGACGTTGCGTTGGTTCCGTTTGGCGACGCCGACAACCTGTTCATGACGGCTGCGCAGGGTGGAGAAGCACCGGACTTAATGCGGCTTTCAAGCGACCAGCTCGGAGCGATTGGCGAAGTTCGCGTGGATGGATTCCCACTGCTTGAGGATCTTCGTCCTCACCTTACTCCGGTTCAACGCAATCAATTCCAAGAACAAGCGCTCCACGCCATGCGGTACGACGAGGCCCTTTACGGAGTACCGGCCAGTCAGGATGCGCTTTCTCTGGTTTACAACAAGGCGATTTTTGATGCGCGTGGCGTTGCGTACCCTGACGATTCGTGGACGCAAAACGACCTGCTCGAAGCCGCCCAAGCCCTGACCTACCAAGATGTTCAGGGCCTCGCCCTACCCGTCAAATCGGCGTATTGGTGGTTTGGATTTCAAGCAGGGTACAACGGTTCATTGTTCAACGAAACCGGGTCGCCAACATTGGAGTCCGGCGGCTCTGCTGAGGCTCTTGACTGGCTGCTCAACTTGGAGCTTGAACACGGTGTGGTCGCCACCGGCACCCAAACGGAGGGCATGAAAAACCAATTCATCGCCTCAAAAGCGGCCATGATCGTCGATGGTCCATGGAACTGGGCGACCTACGAAGCCAGTCGCCTCGATGTCGGCCAGTCTCTGCTTCCAGTCATCGAAGAAACGGGTGAGCGAGTGGCGCCGTTGGTCACCTACAAAGGATGGACGGTGAGCAAACAGAGTCTCCACAAACTTGCATCGGTGGACCTCGCATTGCATCTATCGAGCGCTGACGTTCAGAAATCGTTTGCGCTTGAAACCTACACACTGCCGACCCATGCGTCGCTTGCAAACGACGCATCGATTCGAGAGGATCCCGTCCTTTCGGGGTTCATTGACCAGGTTGAGGCGGGAACACCTGCCCCCACCACTCGCGCCATGGCGCTCATCTACGGTCCATTGGTCACGGCCTTCGAACAGGTCTACACAGCAACGGCCACCGCCGATGCGGCTCTTGCGGGTGCCAACGAAGAGCTGATGTCTCAAATCGACGGGCTCGAACGTGCTGCTCCGCCTCCATCAAACGAAGGCTACCGAACCATCGCCGTCAATTTCAGCACGGATGAATCATCGGCCTACACCGTCCTGGTGGACGGGCAACTCCACAGTCGACTCTCCACAAACACCTCCTCTCTGTCGAACCTGCCACCGTACGAATTGTGCGAAGCGGACGGTGTCGACATGAGCCGCACGGCGACCGAACGAGTGTATTCTCCAAGCACGTCGGTCATCGCGTGCACGTTGACAGGCATGGTTCCCGGCGCCGTCCATCTCATCGAGATTCAGGGCGACAACGGCACGGTCTTTGAATCGGAACTCACCACCATCGTGGGCGACGTTCTCCCACCGACGGGGGACACTTCAGCCGTGCTGTTCGCTTTGGGAGCCATTGTGGTGTCGCTGATTGCGCTGCTGAGTTATGGTCGTGCCATGGACGTGAAGGCGGGCCGCTTGCACGCAAAATCCGCTCATGTCTACATCGCTCCAGCCATGCTCGCCCTTGCTGTTCTGACGTTTTATCCAGTGCTCTATGGGTTTTGGTTGTCGTTCACCGATGCGGACGCAACGCGATTGGGAGACCAATCTTTCGTTGGCTTGGTCAATTTCATCGAGGTGTTCACCGCATCGGGCTTCCTGCGCGTCACGCTCTTTACGTTGGTTTGGACGGTCGTAAACGTCACCGCTCACATCGGTTTGGGCTTGTTCCTCGCCATGGTTCTGCAGTACGGCAACATTCGTGGTAAAACGGTCTACAGAACCGTTCTCTTGCTTCCATGGGCCATTCCCTCCTACATCTCCGTTCTCGTGTGGAAGGGGATGTTCCAGCCTGAGGGTCTTGTGAACGGACTTCTCGGGACGGATCTCAATTTCTTAGGCGACCCGACCGGGGCGCAGATCGTGGTGATTTTTGTCAACATATGGTTGGGCGTACCGTTCATGATGATGTCGTTAAGCGGGGCTCTCCAAGCCCTACCAAAGGAGATGTACGAGGCTGCGAAACTTGACGGAGTGAGCACGTGGGACACGTTCCGCCACCTCACCTTACCCAATCTCAAAAGCGCCTTGGTGCCGCTGTCCCTGCTCGGATTTATTTGGACGTTCAACATGTTCAACGTCATCTATCTGCTCACCGATGGTGGCCCTGACCTGTACTTTGGAGAGCCCGGACAAACCGATATTCTCATCACGTACGTTTACGATGTTGCCTTCCGGGACGGGGCTTACGGTGTTGCCGCAGCGTGGTCGGTCGTCATCTTCCTGATGCTGCTTGTCTTTTCGTGGAGCTACATGAAGCGAACCAACGCAACGGAGGCGACGCTGTGATCTCCGAAGCCTCCGTTCGTCGGTGGTACACGCCCGTCGAGGTCTCGACGTTGCGCCGATGGCTCGTGGTGAGTTTTGTGGTGAACCTCCTCCTTCTGTCCGTTGACATGCTTCGAGGCGGGGGCTCTACGGTCCTCATCGGTGTTCTGGGGTTGGTCCTCATCACCGGCCTCCTGAACGGTCTCCCCAAGGAGGCCTCACCGTCGTCTCGAAACGTTTCTCTCATCCTCGGTGGGGGGGTTCTCTTGACGGGGTTGGTGCGGTTCACCTTGTCGCCAATGACGCTGTTCGACGGATGGATGCAGGCTTGGCTGGTTGCCCCCGGGGCTCTGACCATCCTCTGGGTTTCCAGTCGACCTGTTTCAGCATGGTCCACACGTTCTCTCTCCATCGGCGCCATCGAGTACGGGTTGGCTCGAAATCAACGCAATGAGACGCGTTTACGTGCGTTTGGCGCCCACGTTGTGCTCGTACATTTTGTGGTGCTCACGGTGTTGCCACTGGTGTGGATCTTGGACATTGCCCTGTCTCCAGGCAACGCGTTGGGCGGCACCTTGGGTGGGCCCTACACCGGTGAGCATTTCTCAAACATGTTGGGGAGCGAGGCGTTTTGGACATGGATGACGAACTCGCTCATCGTAAGCGTTGGCACCACACTGCTGGGCTTGGTGGTGGCTGTTCCGGCCGGATACGCGTTCAGCCGATACAAGTTCACTGGGAGGGACGTCTCGATGTTCTCCTTCTTGCTGGTCCAAATGTTCCCCGGCATCATCATTCTCGTTCCTTACTTCCTGGTGATGAAATCGCTTGGTTTGCTCAATTCCCACCTCGGCCTGATTTTAGCGTATTGTGTCACCGCCCTCCCGCTGTGTGTTTGGATGCTCAAAGGGTTCTTTGACACGGTGCCTCGGGAGCTGGAAGAGGCGGCGTTGTTGGACGGCTGCAACCAGTTCCAAGTCTTCACCAAGGTGGTGCTGCCGCTTTCGCTCCCGGCCGTAGCGGTAACAGCGTTGTTCAGCTTTCTCGCAGCGTGGAACGAATTCCTCCTGGCGCTGACGTTCAACACGTCCAACGACATGTACACGCTTCCAGTCGGGCTGGCCTCAATGATTTCCAGCACCGGACAGGCTTGGGGCGATTTCGCTGCGGCCAGCCTCTTGGTCAGTCTGCCGGTTGCTCTCCTGTTTTTGTTCTTCCAGAAGTTCCTCATCGAGGGGCTTTCAGCTGGAGGCGTGAAGGGGTGAACCAACATGGTGAGTGTAAAGTTTGAAGGGGTTTCGAAACGGTACGAAGACGGCTTTGAGGCGGTCAAGGGTCTCGATCTTGAAGTCAGGGACGGTGAATTCCTTGTCCTGCTCGGTCCTTCTGGTTGCGGTAAATCCACCACGCTTCGCATGTTGGCTGGCTTGGAAGAGATTACGGAAGGCACCGTTTCCATCGACGGCGTGGCCGTCAATCACCTCCCAGCAGGTGCCCGGGGGCTTGGCATGGTCTTCCAATCCTATGCGCTCTACCCTCACATGACGGTTCGCGACAACCTGACGTTTGGACTGCGTATGGCCAAGGGCGAGGAGAAGATTTCCGATGCAGACATGGCGGGCCGGGGCAAGGAAACAGCCACGATGCTGGAGTTGTCCGATCACCTTGACAAGAAACCCAAGGAATTGAGCGGCGGACAGCGCCAACGCGTGGCCCTGGGCCGCGCACTCATTCGTCGTCCCCAAGTGTTGCTGATGGACGAGCCCTTGTCCAACCTTGATGCGGAACTTCGGCACCAGATGCGCCATGAAATCCGGCGACTGCACGATGAATTGGGAACCACAACCATCTACGTCACCCACGACCAAATCGAGGCGATGACGCTTGCGGACCGGGTGGCCATCTTGGACAAAGGCGTGCTACAACAGCATGCACCTCCACTCGAAGCGTATCGACAACCCAGCAACGAGTTCGTCCAATCCTTCCTTTGTCGTCACCTCGATGAACTGGTTGAAACCGCCAACACGTTGCTGCGACCCACCGAACCGGCGCAGGAGGGGTCCCCTTGAGCCTTGTCCGCTCCTCGTTGGGACTGGTCCTCCTCCTGCTGATGGTCTCCTTTTCGCCGTTGTTTTCCAACGACGCTCAGGCCACCACGGGTCGATCTTCCACGGCCACCACGGTCTCCTACGTCGGTGAAGCCAGCACGGTGAAACTCGCAGGTGAGTGGGATTGGGACGCACCGGTTGACATGAACCTCTCCGGAGGTGTGTGGTCGGTGGACATTGAACTGGCAGAAGGCTTGTACTGCTACAAAATCGTGGTCGATGGTGTGTACATCCTCGACCCTGAAAACCCCGAACGATCGTATTGCGATGGAATTGAGAATTCGCTGCTCCGAGTAAACGACCATCTCCGTCCTTACTACACTGCGAGCATGACCGATACGGCTCTCAGCGTCACCTATCACGCTGGCTCCACGGGGGCGGGGCCCGACGGAACGCCAACTGCACTCCAAGGTGCGACGTGGGATGCCCAGCACTCGATCTGGACGCTCTCACTCGATGGATTTGAAGACGGAAAGCACACCCTGAAGATCGAAGGTCTTGACACGCACGGGCATCAAGCGTACGACCTGTTGGTTCCCTTTTGGCGCGGACCGCACGCATCGTTTGTTTGGGAGGACGCTCTGGTGTACATGATCATGACCGATCGCTTCGTCAATGGAAACGAAAGCAACGACGGGAACCCCACCGGAGCGGCCTCCGGTGCGGACTGGCAGGGCGGCGACTTTGCGGGCGTGACGAGCATGATTGAATCCGGTTATTTCGCAGACCTTGGTGTCAATGCGCTTTGGCTTACTCCCTTCAACGCCGCTGCGCAGGGCACGGGTAAAGCGGCCGATGGCGTGCACGACGTCTCGGCCTTCCACGGGTACTGGCCCACGGAAGCTCGGGGCGTTGAACCTCGCTTGGGCACGGAGGACGAACTTCATGCCATGATCAACGCCGCTCACGATCGTGGCATTCGCGTGATGATGGACTTCGTTGTCAATCACGTTCACGAAGACCACGAATATGTCCAGAGCCACCCGGAGTGGTTCAATTCCGGTTGCATTTGCGGTCAGGCCGAGTGCGATTGGACCGAGCATCGACTGGACTGCCAGTTCACCGCCTACATGCCCGACGTGAATTGGGAGAACCGAAATGCATCGGAGCAATTCATCGCCGATGCGTTGTGGTGGATGGAAACCTTTGATTTGGACGGGGCGCGCATCGATGCGGTGAAGCACGTTGAGAACCTGGCTGTTTCCAACCTCGTGGCTCAAATCAACAACCGGTTCGAAACGGTCGGCAACGACGTCTACCTGAAGGGCGAAACCGCCATGGGGTGGTCGGGCCACTCTCTCGAGGCCAATCAGGGCCAGTACGGGGCCATCAACGCCTACATGGGTCCGGACGGTTTGGACGGCCAGGCCGATTTCGTCCTGTACCACGCCGTGGTGGACAACGTCTTTGTCTCCGGCAACGAGAACTACCAGCATCTCGACTTCTGGACCAACCGTAGCCAAGACCAGTACCTTTCCGGCTCGCTGATGGTGCCTTACGTTGGCAGCCACGATGTGCCTCGTTTGACCAGTCGTGCCGACACCGGAACGGGCGATGCATACAACCAGTGGGCGGAGCAGGGTTTGCCCGGCCAACCCGGCGATGTTTCGGCGTATCACACTGCCCTGCAAGCGTACGGTTGGCTTCTGACCACGCCCGGAGCGCCGCTCCTTTACTACGGCGACGAATACGGAGAGTACGGTGGAGCGGACCCGGACAACCGTCATATGTACCGCAGCGAATCCCAGTGGAGCAGTCACGAAGCCTCCTTGTTTGAGAACATCTCCGAACTCGGTCAACTTCGACTCTCCTCCGTCGCTCTGCGTCAGGGTGAGTACAGCACCAGGCTCGCCCAGACCAATCTTCTCGTCTACGACATGACGCACGACGATGAGGTCATGACCGTGGCGTTGAACCGAGGTGGTCCAACGGAACTGTCCGGGTTTGGAGCCAACGACTCGGTTCGTTTCGGGACGGCCGTCATGGAGAACGGTTCACTTTCAATCCCTGCTCATTCCGTTTCCGTGGTTGAACTGAATTCGATGCCTCCAGCCAACGACTCGGACAGCGGAACGGACGCTGCGCCGTTGTTTGGATGCATGGACCCGGCTGCGGAGAATTACGACCCTGAGGCGACCGAAGACGACGCAACCTGCACTTACCCTGAGCCGGCTGTTGCCGGGTGCACGGACGCATCGGCCACCAACCACGACCCCCAAGCCACCGAGGACGACGGGTCGTGTGTTTTCGAAGCCTCAAACGACACCACGTCCAACCAATCCGAGGCGGAACCGGAACCACCTGCTGGAACAAATTCCACCGACGTTAACTCGACCGACGACACCACCAACCAGAGCACCGAGGGCCCTGCGATGCAGGTCTGCCCCGATTGCTGCGGGACCACGCAGGAGGTGCCCGCCAACGAAGCATGTCCGGTGCCGACATGCGGTGCGTGCGAGGACGACGCATCGTCCTCCAGTTCGTCCACCAGCGAGACCCTTCGCACGATGCTGATCGGTGTGGTTGCTCTCCTCTTGGCGGTGCTGCTCATCACGGGGAAAAAGCCGCCGGGAGCGGAGGCGAAGCTCGAGGATGAATTGGCTCAAGCAAATCGGTTGTAGAAGTGCAGGTAGTCAGCGATCATCCTCGTGCCCGTAAACCGGGCCGACGTGGCGATGCTGGCTCGCATCAGTTTCGCCCAACGCTCGGGGCCTTCGTCCCAGAGAGGTAACACTTCGTGCTCCAGAACGTTGTAGATGTTGTTGGCGTCCCGCTCGTCGTCTCGCTCGTCCTCGGATTGGCCGATGGCCCAGCCGTTGACGCCGTGCTCGCAACCCTCGGGCCACCAACCGTCCAAGATGGAACAGTTTGGAACACCGTTCATGGCCGCTTTCATACCTGAGGTTCCCGATGCCTCGAGAGGTCGAATCGGATTGTTCAGCCAAATGTCCACGCCGCTGGTCATTGCAAGACCCGTCGCCATGTCGTAATTCTCGATGAAGGCCACCGGGATGTCGTCAGCCACCTCCTTGGCCGAGGAGAAGATGTCTCGAATCAGCTGCTTGCCGCCTTCGTCTTTGGGGTGGGCTTTCCCACTGAACACGAATTGAATCCGATCTGCACCGAGCGCTCGGAGGCGTTCGAGGTCGCTGAAGACCAGGTTGGCCCGCTTGTAGGTTGCAAATCGGCGAGCAAACCCGATGGTGAGTCGGGCTTCATCCAATCGAACACCTGTAGAGGCGTGGACCAGTTCTCTCAGGATGCGACGACTGGCGGTGCGTGCCTCGAGCAATGCATCGTCTGGAAGGCTTCCAGCGTAGGCGAGTTGGCCCGGGTCTTCCTTCCACCCGGGGAGGTGGCTGTCGAACAGTCCTCCCATTTGCGGCGAAGTCCATGTGATGTGATGAACCCCGTTGGTGATGGGTGCGATGTGGGTGCTGCCGAACATCGTGGACGCAACTTGGGCGTTCAGATTTGAAACAGCGTTGACCGATGTTGAAAGGGCCACCGCTAGATGTGACATGGAGCAACGGCCCCCTTGTTCTGGGTCGCCGGCTCCTCGAACGAGGTCCTGAGCATCCGCAGGAAGCAGGTCTCCAACGACGTCTCGGACCAGTTGCCACTCAAAGCGGTCGTGCCCTGCTGGAACCGGTGTGTGCGTGGTGAACAGCGTACGTTGCGCCAGTTCCTTTCGGCTCCACCCCTGGCGCAGCATCTCGAGCATGGCAAAGGTGCAGTGGCCTTCGTTGAGATGCATCCCAACAAAGTCGTGGCCGAGGTGTTGAAGGGCCTGAACACCGCCCACGCCGAGGAGGTACTCTTGGCGGACGCGTGTTCGGTCATCCCCCCCGTACAGTCGAGCGCCTAGGCCGATGAATTCCGTTGAGTTGTTGGGGTGGTAGGTGTCGAGGAAATAGACGGGAACGACATGTCCGGACACACCCACCACGTCGGTTTTCCAAATTGTGGCGTGGAGAACGGTTCCATCGAGGGGCAGCTGGATGCTTTTTCCCGTGTTCGTAAGGTGTTCCGCCGGGTCGATGGGCCCGTAGGACTCGGATTGGACACCATTGTCGTCAAGGTGCTGGCGACCGTATCCCTCTCGATAGAGCAGGCTCAGGCCCACCAGAGGAAGCTCGGCGTCGGCTGCTGATTTCACGTGATCGCCCGCTAAGACCCCCAGACCTCCGGAATAGGTGTGGAGTTCGGACCACAGCCCTATTTCGGCGGTGAGATACGCAACGGGTGGCATCAGTAGCACCACCAAAAAATGGGTTATATTGTTCACGGTGGAGCATTCTTCAACCCGGGAGGTCGGACCAAGCAAACGACCACCGCCAGTTTCCATCGTGTGTTCCGGGGGTGTTCATTCGAGCGGTGCTGTCCAAGCCCAGCACGTCTTGGAGCGGGAGCACCACCATCCGCCCCGCGCTCTCCATGGCCATTCGAATCAGGCCTTTGTGAGGTGATTCGTCGTCCCCGAGGAGCGCACAAACCCTCCCTTTTGTTTCCCGGTCAAGCATCTCCCACCACCCCTTCGTCGTGTTGTTGTCGTGGGTACCGGTGTACACCACCTGGTCGGATTGGATCGCATGCGGATGGTGTGGGTTGTTTGCTTCACCTCCAAAACCAAAGTGCAGAACGGCCATTCCGGGGAGCTTGAAACGACGGCGGAGTTCCACCACCTCGTTGGGAACAACACCGAGGTCCTCTGCGAGGATTTGATCGGCGTCAACCACCACATCGTGGATGGCGTTCAGCAAATCGTCCGCCGGGCCGTCCTGCCACCAACCGTTTCGTGCATCGTCGTCCCCCACGGGCACCGCCCAGTTGGAATGGATGCCTCGAAAATGGTCAATCCGTACCACGTCAAACAATCGGAGCATGCGCTTCATGCGTTCCTTCCACCAGCGCCAATCTTCGTCGCGATGAGCGTCCCAATCGTAAAGAACAGTGCCCCATTTTTGTCCGCCCTCACTGAAATAATCTGGTGGGACGCCAGCGACCAAAGCGGGCATTCCGTCCGAATTGAGTTGGAACAGGTTGCGATGGGCCCAAACATCCGCTGAATCGTGGGAGACGAACATCGGTACATCGCCAATGAGGGAGATGTCTGATTTTCGGGCCTCATGAGCCAGTTGGTTCCATGCGTGCTGGACCGTCCGCTGCTCGAGGACGTGGTGCTTGGCTTGGTCTCGATAGGCCTCAAGCGCCTCAGGATGGCGGTCGCGAAGCGGACGTGGCCAT
>MDTG01281673.1_pt1 | contig 13733 bp, 2 predicted proteins | sample 811421 | NCBI WGS metagenome assembly MDTG01 (sample SAMN05326645, study PRJNA326480) | marine metagenome | isolation source: seawater | place: Pacific Ocean: South East | collected 2011 | reverse complement strand
ATGGATTGACATTTAAATTTGTTTTTTGCGACATTTTTCTTTAGAATTCCAGAATAATTTTGATGTCTTCTTTTTGCCTAGAGTCTCTCGTTACAAGAGAACGATTATCAATGTAAATAATATCTCCCGTGTTTTTATTTATCTCTGGATCAGCAACCCCTCCAGAAAAAGTTACTCCTAAACTAACTTGTTTAGATCCAATTGTTGTTGTAATTCCACTAAAATTAATATCAACAGATCCTGATATTGGAGTAATTGTATTTGTTGTTGAAGCAAAACTCACAATATTTGCTTTTGCAGTAACATCATTTCGATCAGTTTGATCTAAAGTATTTCCAAAATTCAGGGATCTATCTTGATAATATTTTAAAACTCTAGTTTCAGTATCATAGGATGCAATATAACCTCTAGCAACTCCGTTATCGGTAGATTGAGTTATCGCTGCACCAACAGTGGGAGATCCACTAAATGTGCTATCCAGTTTAATAGAACCTAATGAAGAATATTCATTACCAGTAAAAATTGTTCCTGCTGAACTAAATTTTTCTGGGTTTTTAATAATTCCAACTTGAGAAAATTTAGTGTCTGTTGGAAAATCTTTAGTAGAATCATCAAATCTAGAATATACTAAAACTTTATCCGCACCCAACTCGTTGTATAAATCATAACCATGACCTCTGGATGGAGGAATGATTGGAATTAATTTAGCCGGATTTGCAATTGTGTCTGTTTCTGCATGTCCAAAATCAACGATTCCAAAGGTATATCCACTGCCACCAGTAACAACAGTTGCCTTTGTAATAGAACCTGAAGTATCAACCTCTATATTTACCTTTGCACCCGATCCGTCACCTTTAATGTCATAAGTACCTGATGTATATACACCAATGCCACCATTTTCAATATATACAGTTTTTATCTGATTATTGTTTATATTTGAATCTCCAGCATCTCTTACACTTTGAATTTCAAAATCAGTAGAAGTTCCCCAATCATTGGGAAGAACAATATATTCTGTTGAATCAAACTTAACAATATCACTAGGAGATATAGTAAACAAATACTTCCAAATATAATTATCTCCACTAGTTCCTGCCGCAGATGGTTCTAAATCTGTAAATGTTGGTTCATCTTTAGATGTATTTCCATTTACATTAGATGTTCCTCCAATATCACCATGAGATCCATTATAAAGGCAGATATAAACTTTAAACTCACTATTTACAACATAATAATTGGTGTCATACAGTCTTGCACTTTGAGCATTTGGAGATAGATTAAAAACACTATAATCATGACGATACATGTCATACTTAGTATTTGAAGTCCAAGAAACTTTTCTTACTATTTTTCTGACATTAGAGCTGGTTAATCTTCTACCAAAAAGAGAAGTATTTCTATAATGACTTAAATATTGTTGATTATCAACAGGACTTGGGGGATTTGATGGAGTATCTCCCCATGAAGTGCTTCTACCAAATCCCACAGGAGTGGATGTTGTTCCCGGATTAGATAATCCCAGAAAAACATAATATGAATTATTAGTGTCCAATATAGAATCTACAAAATTATTAGCATTCGCAATTCTAAATTGGTCTGTTACTATAGCAGCCATATTACATAGTTTTTAGATATTTATATCGTTTAGTTTAGTGTTTCTGGAAGTGCACCAGTATCTCTAAGTCCTTCACCCCTTCTTTGAATTGTTGGGAAGGTAGATAATCCAACATCAACTGTTTTTCCAGAAACTTGAATGGAAATTGCAGAAGATGATCTTGAAACATTTTGGAATAATCCCCAAGAGAATTCACCAACCATATCTCCACTAGCAGACAATCCAGTAGTATCAGTTCCAGAATCAATATCACAGGTAATAATTCCAACAGAACCATTTGCACTTATAGCTCCAACTTTGTAAATATTATCCAAAAATGTTGTTCCGATACCAATAGGATTTGGAGGACTATCTATTGATGTTACTCCATTCCCAATTGTGGTGTTTTTAATAAGTATTGGGAATCCAACATCTAAAGTATTGGAACCACTATTGAAGATATTTGGAGATACGTCAAGTGTAAATTTAAGTGCTAATGGATTTCCTCCGTTTCCTGTAGTTGTTTCAATTTCAGTAATAGTTCCAGAGAATCCCTTTATGTTTTCAATTACATTTAAATTTTCAAAATTAGTATTGGGAAGTGGTACAATAATTTTTGGTGCCACTGTATAACCAAATCCAGGATTAGTAATTGTAATTGGAGTAGTTATTATTCCGTTTGTAATTGTTGCTGTTGCTTGAGCAGTAGTTCCAACTCCAACTCCAATTTCAAGTGGACCTTGGAATTTAATATCTACTGTAGAACCAACATAACCACTTCCAGTATTTGTAATGTTTAAATCGGAAATTGTTCCACCCGTTCCAACAGTTGCAGTAATTGCTGCTGCTACTGGATTTGATTTACCATCAACAATAATACCACTGAGATTATTATATGGTTGTGATCCAAGATTATAATCAAAGTTGCTTATATCATCAACAAAAATTGTAGTATCTCCGATTTCAACATCTTTGATAATTTTTGCGGTCGGATAAATTTGAGCAATTGTGGATTGTCTTTTTTTAGAAACAAATTCACCATTAATTACTCTATCAATTTTTTGTTTGGTCCAAGACATTGGTTTGAAGTTTACCTCATCAATTCCCTGATCTAAGTATAAACTTGTTTCAAATTTATCTGAAAATGAAATATCAAAAATTGTTCTTTGATTTTGTGTTTCAGTTTCATCAATAGTGTCATTCTTATAAACCCTAACAGTATCACCTTTTTCTAAAGTTGGAGCAACGTTATTTACTTGAAAATCATCAACTCCTCTTGTTCCTCTGTAATAGAAGATATCAATTTTATCTTCTGGTTTAGGTGGAATAGAAAATGCGAATGAGGTTCCACCGTCAAATATGTAAGATTCTCCTGGTTCTTGAACAACCCCATTAATGAATATAAGTAAAGAATTTTGCAAATCTAAAGAAGAATCTTCAGGTTTTTGAAAACTTAATAATGATCCATTATAGAATAATGGGAATCTTATTCTAACTCCATCTTGGAAGTTTTTAATAGAATCAATATAATCAAGTTCTCCAAATTGCCAAGAAGCAAAATTATCATTAAATACTTCTAATACTGTCAGTTCAAATTCTGATAATGGAGATGTTAGACCTGCGGCAGTTACAAGTCCAACAGGTTTAAATACATCACCTTTTCTGAATGAATATCCACTTCTTGTAATATTAAAATTATTTACAGAATGATATGTTGATCCAATACCTGTAGTCGAACTTGCTCCAACATTAACATTGAGCAATAATCCAATTCCAGTATCTGTTGTTGGACCCAATCCAACTCTAGACACACCAGTAACCTCAAGATTTTCATATGAAGGTTCAGAGACAAATATTTTTGTTTGATTAGAATAATTGGATCCACCATTAGTTACATTAAATGTTAATGATCCACCAGCACCAACATTTGTTGCAAGAGATGCTTCTATAACTGCTCCAGATCCATTTCCAGTTGGATCAAAAACAGATACACCAATTGATACTATAGAATTATATCCAGATCCTACATTATCTGTAGAACCAGTTCCAATGGTATTTTGAATTACACCACCAGAAATAACCGCAGTAACCGCTGCACCAACAAGTGGTGCATATCCTTGACCACCAGTAGATCCAAGAGAGATAATAACTCCACCTCTAGGAATTTCATTTTGATTTAAATCAGATTCTGATATCAAAATACTGGTAGGATCTGTAACGTCTGTCCTGATTCCACTAAAAACAATAGAAGTTATTCCAGTTGGTGTGGTTTGTTCAATAATTTTAAAATTATTTAATGGATTATTTTCAGTTGTTGGTGTTTGGAAGATGCCGTTGATGAATACGATTCCATTTCCACCAGTTGTTCCGACTCCAACAGTATTTGCTCCACCAACAGTTAGTGTAAAAGTTCTACCAATTCCAGTAAACTCTTCAGAAATGTCATCAAAAATTTCATTTGTAGTATAATCCTTTCTGAGGAATACTCTTCCAGTAAAATCAGAAGTTTCAAATTCTAAATTATTTTCAGTTCTGGAAATATTTGAATTTCCTCTAGGTGGATTTGTAAAGAAGATGCTATCTCCAACAATATTATAAGATCCTCTGTATATTCTTGTTGAAGTTGTATCTGTATGTGATGCTGCAGTTGATCCAACATGAGCTCTTTCAACTTCAATTATTGTAGATGATCCTATACCCGTTATTGGTCCGCTCGCAGTTGTTCCTAATCCAACATTAACAACCTTCATATACTCATCATCAATTTCTAATATGTCACCAGGTGATATTGTCGAAATTCCACTCAAGGCAAAAATGGTGTCTGTTGCTGAAATGCTTCCACCATTTCCAGATAATGTTTGAGAAATTTTAGTAAAAGCAATTGGATATTGAGCAATATTATCAATAGTAATTAACGCTTTTTCGTTTCTCTTTACCATTGCAAATTCATGATTATTTCCACTACCTAAGGCAGTAAAAGTAACAGCAGTTCCTGATTTAACTGTCGATATTGAGAAATCATCATTATTATCAACGATGGCAAAAACTTGTGTTGGAAGAGATGCAATTACAGAACCATTTTTATAGGTCATTGGAGATGATGTCACACCAACAAATGTTGATTTTGGAGTGTATATCAATTCCTCTCCATCACTGAAAAAGTGATTATCAATTGAGAACTTTCCGGTAGATGCGTTGAGAATTGCAGTATCTGTGGGATTGAATTTCTTAGCAAAAATTGGAGTTTTATCTGAAGTTAATACAAAATTATCTCTATTGATACGATCTCCATTTATTGCTAGATAACGACCAGTATTAACAGTTTCAACAGATGTACCATATAAAAGATCTGGTGCTTGATTTAAAATATCTACGTCAGAATATAAGCATTCACTAAATGATTTAATTTGTAAATCACCACTAAAATTAGAATCAGGATAGAATTTCAGTAATACATTATTTCCATCATATTCTCCACCAAATGTTCCAATACCAATTGCAGTATCAAATGTTCCAGTGCCAGATGCTGAAAGTAATGCCGATTGCTGTATATAAATGTCAGTTCCATCTTGAACCATCATAATTTGTTGAACTGATTTAGTAGTTCCAATTCCAACTTCAACTAAAGATTTGGAAGCATCAAATAAGTTTTTATCCAAACTCAAAAATGAAGTAGATACTCCAGAAGTTGTTGTAGAAAAACCTGCTTCATAAATTGCAGATCTTTCACTACCTTCAGGTTGATTTGGTAAAATATATCTAAAAGTTCCAACACCAACAGTAGTTGTTCCAAATCCAACAATTCTTGTTTTTACAATCAAGTCTTCACTAGATTGATTATCATAAATTAAACTTACCGTTCCAGAGTCTATATTTGCATCAAAAGATCCTAATAAATTTGATGACCTAGAAAATTCTTCAGTATCAAAATAGAATTCTGAAGTAAATACATCAGTTCCATTATGTGTAAGATAAACTTCAACGAAGTTTGTTTCGTTAGAAGATTCTTTGTACACTTGTGCGTTTACATGTAAAGATTCGAATTTATCAGTAGCGAAACCAATGACAGTACTTGAAGTTCCAATAGAAATTTCTTGACTACGAGATGTTAAATCAATAAATCCAATAGATGTTGTTCCAACACCGACTACTTCATTACTAAACTTTTTATCAATATATTTAATATCATATTCAGTATCAAATGCGTCTTTTGGAGTAAATTTAACATAAGTATCTCCAAATTCATCAGTTTCAATCGAAAAATCTCCATACTGTTCTTCATCAATTGTAGTCATTCCTGATCCTACGTTGACTAATGATTGTTTTTCTAAAATTCCAATACTTCCACTTACATTATTTTTTATGAAAATTAAATTTGTTAATTGAATTTCATTTTTTCCACTTGCATCAGATACTTTAAAAAGATAATTGTTATAAGATGCCGAACCATCAATTTTAAGTAAATTTTCAAAAGTTAATGGTTCGTCATCAGAGTTAGAAAATTGATCTTGAATATTGTCAATTTTTAAAACGATATTTGATCTGGATTCATTAAAATTAGTCAAATTTTTAGATTTTAATTTTAAAAACTTTGACTTCTCATTAACAAGATCTATATCTTTTACAAAATCAAATATATTAATAGTATCAACTCTACTTTCTGTAATATAATCTCTAATTATTGTAGTTGTATCAGAAGTAGTTTTGATTCCAATTTTTTCATCTTCATCGGACATTACTACAGTGTCTGAGAAGTTTTTAAATCCTATTGAGTGAACTAAACTATTGACAGGAGTTCTAATCTCATTCCACTGTTGCTTACTGTTAATTGAATATGATAAATTTTGATAATAATCATTATCAGCAAGAACCTGATAATCTTCACTTAATTTTCCAGTCTCATTGTCCCAACCTTCATCTTTTCTATTTGAAAACTTAATTTCATAGAATCCATCGAATTTTTCTATAGATTCAATAGTAGCAATATTTCCAGAAATTTCTCCTTCAATCTTTTCATTAACAGAAAGATCATACGATCCAAATACTTTAAGTGACCCAGATACATCACTTTCAATAACTTGCAAATCAATTTTTTCACCATTAATTAGTAATTCTTCTCCAATATCAAAAGTTGATGGTAATAGTGATATTGAGAATGTTGGATAATTATTTTTAGATATAACCGTTCCAAAAGAATCTTGAACGGTTTTTGCAATTCCTGTATTTGTTCCTAATCCAGAAATACTAATAGTTACTTGATCATCATTGAGTCCAGGTGTAAATTTATTTTCATAATTTGTTACAGTGAAAAATTTGTATCCATAATCACTAGAATTGAATCCTTCACCACTTGTTCCAAACTTTTCAATTCCTTCAACAAAAACATCATCATTTATTGCAAAAACGTCTGTAGAAAATCCTGCGGTAGGTGTGGTTAAAACGCACGTAAAAATACCAGTATTTGATGATTGAACTTGTTTTATACTGATTCCGTTAGTATTATTGATTGTAAAAATTTCTGCAGATTGATCGGATATGCCTTTTGGAGAAACATCAATTTTCAATTCTGTAATTGAATTTGCGGTTAGTATTGGAGTAATTAGTCCGTTATTTAATGCTTCTCTATTACTATTATTAATAACAACTATTTGAGGTGCAGAAATATATCCAGATCCACCATTAATTATAGTTGAAAATCCAATAGTATTTGAATCTTTTAATTTAATTTTGGGTGATATAAAAGCTTCTGGTTGCAAAGTTTTATCTGAAGAATATTCAAATCCTTCATTAATAATTCTGGTACTCTTAATTGAACCAATATCATTAGAGTCGAGAGAAACAAATAAATTCTTACCTGCTGTTGAAGTTACGTTTAAAAGAGAAGGTAATTTTTTATATCCAGAACCTCCAGATAATAAATGCACTTTATTTGCAGGACCAGACGCACTCAATGATGTGGTAGTATACTCTAATTTGTCACACTCTGTAGATGCATATGATAATTTTTCTGGAGATTTTTGTAAAGAAATTTTAAATGTATTTAATGTTACGTCAGAAGTAGTATATGTTTGATTATATAAACTATCCACAAATAAAATTTCTGAATAATTTTTTACCTCTTTATCCGAAGAACTAATAAATCCAGATTTTTCTAAAGAGTAGTAAAGTTTTCTTGGTAATCCAGAATTATTTTTTATTGTAAATGTTGCATTAGAAGATCCTACTGTTCCAGAACTTTCTAAGTTGAAGACACTTGTCGATCCAGTAGAAACAAATTCATTATTATAATCTTGATCGTAAAATACTTTAAATGAATATCCAGACAAAGAAGAATCTGATAAATCAAATACTAAATTATTATTTTTTATCGATTCTATTCTAGGGTTAATTCTAGAAATATTTTGAGATTCACCTCCAGTAGATGCAAAACTCACAACTGTTGGGGGATTATTAGTAGAATTTATTAATGTTTCACTTAATTTTATAATGTCAGAATTAACTTTGTAGACATAATATGAACCGGTTTCTAGACCAGAGATAATATCATCTGCATCATAATAAATTTTATCCCCAGTATTCAACTTATGAGAAGTGATTGTAATTTCATTTGTGGATGAATTTACTCCTAAAGAAGAGAATCCTATAGGATTAATTTGAATATTTCCTGTTAGAGAATTTCTATTTACTCTTACACTGGTAGAAGTTCCAATACCAACAGAGAGATTTGGTTTTACATTTAATGAAATTTGATCTCCAATATTCAATCCATGTGCAGTTGATACTGAAACAGTAGTTATAATTTTGTCAACTTTTGCAGTCTGTTGCTCAAAATTACTTTCAAAATAATATTCATCACTATCAGAACCATTATTTACAAAATAAATTTCTTCAGAAGTTCGAGTAGTTTTTATACCAATTGTACTCGGTGACTTATTTACAGCAAAAACAGTTTGTGGCAAATCAAATGGTGTTCCGTCTGGTGAAGTCGAAATAGAAATAACGTTATTTCCATTTAAATTGAAGGTAAGTTTTTGATTAGTTTGAAAGGGATGGTCTTCTAAACTGATTCTTCGTGTAGGAATAGATCCTGTAATTGTTTCATTTCCAAATGCAAATGATGTTGAATATCCAACACCTGAAGTTGTACCGACTCCAACAGACTCTCTTGGATTAAAGTAAACTCTATCATTGGGTTTTGAATCAAAATAATCAAGTTTTTTATCTATTGTAAATGATTTCGTTTTAAAAGATACTGCCGTTCCAACAGTATGTGCAATTCCAGAATCACCCCTTTTAACTCTAAAAACATTCTTATTTTGATATACATTCAATATTTCTAAAGTTTCTGTTCCAATACCAATACTACTACCAACTGAAACTCCAGGTGGTATTTGAGTTACGTAAATTTCAGTTGTTCCTGCACCAGAAGATGTAATTTCTGTTGTTAGTCCTGAATTTGGAATAGTTGGGACATTAATTTGAAAATAATCATTTAACTCAGTAAGTTTAGAAGTACTGAATCCGGATATTGTAACATAGTCATTATCAGATAGTGTATGGAAGGGTGATATGGTAGCTTCTACTCGTCCATCGTTTCTCCAGGTGAATAATACGTCAGTATATAATTCATTAGAGGTATTAATGTCAGTGATATTTTTACCTTCCAAAGAAGAGATATTAGCAGAAATTCCTCCACCACTTGTATCAGTATTATCAAAAACTAAAGTATCGTTTACTTTGTAATCTTCTCCAGAATTTATAATTTGTATGAAAGATACGGATCCTTGTTCAACAGATTCAATAGAAACTTTTTGTCTTTTAATTTCATTACTTTCAATAATAAAATCATTATCTGCATTTAATTCTGAAATTTTATATGGTAAAGTATTTCTAGAAAGAGATGAATTATTAAAATCAAATTTTTGATTTAATGTTTTATTTTGCTCAATAGTATTTGATCTGAAAGAGTTTCCAATGAAATATGGAAATTGTGGAATTCCGTTATTATCAATTGTGGCATGGTATGCATATACTCCATTTGGAAAATCTAATGTTTTTGCAAATCTTCCATTATTTCTATCAAGATCTCCATTTTGACTATCGTACACATAGTCCTCAACAAAAAATCCAAGAGGAAATTCTGTTATGGATGGTCTATCTTCAATATTAGATGAATCTTTAACATAACTAGAAGTTATTGTTTTGATTCCGGAGTTAATATTTGTGGGGTCTGTAATTGCATAGGAACCATAAATTGGATTTCCATCATATGCCCACCCAATAATACCTGATGGATCTTGTGGTGATTTAGTAATATCATTAAATGAATTTCTTAATGTATCAAAATAACCAGATACTGAATATGTTAATTCACCATCTTCATCACTTAATATTTCGTTTTGTTGTGTGGATAATTTTTCAACCTGATTTACTGTAAGTGATCTTATAGATGAATCTAAAATAGCTCCCCTTCCAGCAGGAATAACTTGAATTGAACTTGATGTAGAATATCCTATCCCTGCGTTAAGTATTTTTACTTCACTGATTTTTTCATTAACAATTACTGCTCTTAATTTTGCACCAGATCCAGATCCTGTAGGATCAAAAACTACTAGATTTGGAATTGAAAAATATTCAGATCCTCCAAATTGCAAATTAATTTCATCTATAGATCCATTTACAATAATTGGTTTCAAACTAGCATCTTTACCAGATTTAAAAGTAAAGGATGGTTTTTTCTCAAGATTTAGAATGTTTGACCCATATTTTGTCCCTTCTTCGTAAAGATATATTTGCTCAAGACTTCCTTTGATGATTGGTGTAGCAACTATGGATTGAGATTGTGTTGTTGTTCCCAATCCAACAGATGTAAATTCAACTGATACTTGTATATCAGGATATTTAAACTGATGGAATCCTGTCCCTACAGATGTTAAGTTTACAAATTTATTTTGCTCATAATTTGTATTAATTGTTCCTCCAATACCAGCATTAGATACTCTGAAAGAGTTATCGTCATTTTTTAAGACATAATATTGATTAGTTGTTGTTAATCCAGATATAATTGTTCCTGTGGATGAATATTCAACAATTTCACCATCAGAAAATCCATGATTAGTAAAATTAATTAAATTATTAGATGTAGAAATTCCAGATGGTTTGACTAATAATTTTCTATTTGTAAATTTTCCTCCATCTAAAACTTTTATTTCAGAAATTGTATTTTTCGGATTCAAATTTACAAATTTTTGTATTCCTGTTAAAGATGATGATTCATAGGAAATAGTATTGATTCCTGATTGTAAATCAGATAATGTGTTGAATAATTTAATGGTTGTATTATTATCTACTTTTGCAAAATAATTTGAATTATCAATTAATGTGGATAATCCTAGTCCTACAGTAATATCACTATTTCCATTATTTTTATAAGTAATTTCTTCACCATCAACAAAATTATGATTAGTTAAAAATGTAATCTGTGAACTAGTTGTACTTATACCTCCACCATCAGTTGTTCTTCTTGCATCAAATAATACTTCTCTCCTTCTAAGATTGAGTATAGGTTGAAATGATCCTCCAGATCCATTTCCTCCTGTAACATTAATCGATAAAACTTCTTTGATATCAAAATCTTGATTATCAATAAAAACCTCTTCAATTGTTCCAGTAATTACTGGTTGAACTAATGCAGTTGTTCCAATTCCTGTAGAAACTTCAATAAACGGAGGACTAATAACATCAAAATCAGATCCTGCATTTAAAATATTAACTTTTTCAAGAGGTCCAAAATAAATTTTGTCGAAAGTTTTGTAATTTAATATTTCAACACCATTAATTAACATTCCAGTTTTTCCTGGATTTGTTATTTCTCCAATACCATTTTTAATATTTGGGTTTAATGAAAATTTCTTTAAAACTTTTTGTGGATTTATTGTTTCAGACTTTTGCGAATATAAAATAAAACTATGAGTTTCTAAAGGAGTGGTTGAAGATTCGAATTGAACACTATTTGAATCTAAACTTAAAAAACTTGAAGATGTAAAAAGTTTTATCTTTTTAGGATTAGTTGATGAAACTTTTACATAGTAAGATCCCTCTGACAACTTTGTGAGAGGTGCTCCAGATGCCTTGTATTCAACTCTTTCTCCTGTTATGAAAGGAACATCATCATCAAATAAAATTGATGTATAGAGACCTGTTGAGGGGTCAAGATCTTCAAGACTTCCGGCATTTGCTGAAATTGTTGCAGAATTTAATTTTCTGGTTATTTCATAAACGTAAGAATCATTGGGCAATCCACTTCCCCAAGAAGGTAATGAATTTGAAGCTACATATACAAAATCATCATTATCAAAATATATATTTTGAACATCTGAGATAATTGTATTATTTCCATATTTAAAATTAACAAAGTTGCTTCTAGACTTATTAATTTTTCTTCTCATCTTGTAATTTGAACTTGAGTCTGGAGAAAAAGAACTCAGGTTTGCTATAGTTATCGATTTAGAATCTGGAGGTATATCAGAACTAATATAAGGTAAATCTGAAGATGATGTTGGATATATAACGTCATTAGTTAAAACATCAATAAATTCTACAAGGTCACCCTTTTTAAATTGAGATCTATCAACTGATGTTTTTAATGTGACTGTTGCACCATCAAATTTGAAAACATTCACAGAAGAACTAGTATTATAAATCCAAGAATTTGCAAATATTTCTTTGTATGTTTTATTTTCTGATGGATTTTTGATTAAAGTGCCAATGTTTTTAACTGATATAATTTGTCCTTCATTAACAGAGATGTTTTTTGATCTTTGAATAAAATTGGACAATACCCCCGTTAATCTGAGGACTACTTTGTTTTGAATATTACCATCTTCATATGCAAAATAAGTATCATCAGAAAATACATTATTAGTTGCAGAAATATTTTCAGTAATTCCCGAGCATCCCAAAAATTGATTTACACTTTTGTCAGTATAGGTGATTGTATTATTGCCAGAATATATCTTTCCTGTCTGTTCAAATCCAATTGTAGAGTCTACTGATATTATTGATGATCCTACATCTACATTTTCAAGAACTTTGGAGCTGGGAGTAATTTTAAAATTACCTTTAACATTACTATTATCCCCATATCCAACAAATAACCCTATTTTAAAATATTGTTTTTGATTTCTTGTAAATGCCTCAACTGAAGATATTGAAGCATTTGTTTCAGGATCTGTAGTTTTAGTTAAAGTTTGTCCAACTATTTTTGTGGGATCTCCACTTATTACTTCAGCTACACATATTTCTCTTCTAACGAATTCGGCATCTGAAGGTTTTATTAAATAATCTTCAAGATTAATTAGTTTAGGAATTTCTCCATACAGAACATTAAATAAAATTCTGAACGAATCATCTGTTCCTTTTGATTCATAAAAAGATCTAGATTCTTTTATAAAATTTCCTGCATTAATTTTTGAATCAAAAACTCTATCTTCAAATCCAGGAGTATATGTGAATTTAATTTTTTTATAAAACTCTTTTAAAAATAGTGAACTTAAATTTTGTACAGTTACACTGGTACTATGAGATGCTGCAGTTGACGTAGAAAATACTAGTTCCTCTTCGTTTAAATTTTGATGGTAACTAGTGATACCACTAAATCCACGAACGCATCCAGTAAAGGTATTTGTAGTAAGTCCAGTATATGTAATGACTTCATCATCAATCTTTAATAGACCATATTGATTTGGAAATCCTTTTGTACTAGAAACTGAGATAATATCACTAGATGTAGTAATATCTCCAGATAACGTTGTTGATCCTACAATAACCTCTGGAGTGAGATTATCCACTTTTAGATATTGATCTAAATTTTCTACGACATCAACCGGACCTCCCTGATACTCTTGAGAGATATAATATTGCTTTAAAAAATCAGCAGTCTTTGGACTTTCGTCCAAGACATATTCTGGTAATTGGTTTGAAATTATATTCTGAATCTTAACTCTAGATTCAATTCCAGTTTGTATCATATTACTCTCTGATTAAACTTCCGTTAGAATAACTTGATGTGTAGAAATCTCTACTAAAGACAGTGCCAGATATTTCATCTCCAGATGAAATAACATCTTTAATCATATTT
>MDTG01190599.1_pt1 | contig 13733 bp, 12 predicted proteins | sample 811421 | NCBI WGS metagenome assembly MDTG01 (sample SAMN05326645, study PRJNA326480) | marine metagenome | isolation source: seawater | place: Pacific Ocean: South East | collected 2011 | reverse complement strand
TATTTAAATATGGATCCATTCCAGCATCTTTAACATGCTTCAAGGCCTCTATTGCTCTTCTCCAAGAGTCCTTTTTTCCTCTAATCTCATCATGAATTTTTTCATCCATGCTATCTATACTTACCGATACCCTGCTTACATTAGCTTCGGCTAATCTTTTTGCCATTTCTTTATCTAAGTGAAATCCGTTAGTTGTAAGATATAAATAAAATCTTTCTGGCTTAATTGCCTCTAAAACCTTAAATAATTTTTTAGGTTGTAACAACAATTCACCACCTTGGAGATCAAATTCAAAGTAACCCAATTCATCAGCTTCATCTGCCAATCTAGCAATTGCATCATAATCTAAATATTCTTTTACATGGTCTCCTTTTGGAGAATTTGTAAAACAGTATTTACATCTCAAGTTACAGGCATTATTAAAATTTAAATCTATACCTCTTGTTTTTGTGCCTACTTTTCCACCATTTTTATTAACGTACACATAAAAATCTCTAAGTTTTTTAACTAATTTTGGTTTTTTTAATAAAGACGAAGCAAGAGGCATTTTAATTCGAAATACTATACTTTTTTAATACTTCTGGCAATATTAAAACAAATTCAGCTTTGCAAACAGTCAAATTATTTACTTTCCCTTCCCCTTCACAAATAGCTATTCCTCTTTTAAAACTTTTAATATTAGTAATAATTTCAAATTTACTATTAGGTAAAATTTTATGAAAAAATTTTAAATTTGTAGCTGATGACAAGTACATTGTTTTTCCTTTATTGCCTGGCAAAGTTAAAATTGATAATGCTGACATTTGTGTCATCGCTTCTATTTGCAACATACCGGGCATATTCGGATCATTTGGCCAGTGAACTTTGAAAAACCATTCATCATCTACTCCTTTTAATAATTTAAAACCCTTCGCGCTCTTGCCTGGTACTATTTCAGTTGCCTCATCTATCATTAAATAAGGATCACTATTTTGTTGAAATTCTAATATTTCTTTTTTTGTTAATTTCATTATTTTATCTCAATAACTCTTGATAGAACTTTTGCTAAATCAAACCCATCCCATATCATTCCAATGTTTAATGTCTCACCTATTGGAACTACTCTATCTATACCTAATAGTTTCTTTTTTTTAATCAAATTAATCAAATAGTCTTTTTCAAATCCAAAATAAGACAAGGTTTGATATTTTGGAGATATATAATTAAATATTTCATTTATATTTTTTGAGTCATACTCATAAAAATAACCCCATTTACCTCTAAGTTTTTCAATATTTTTATCAATTTTATTTAGATTAATTCTGTAAACATAATTTTTATGTGTATAAACTTTTTTAAAATTTTTAAGTTCTAAAAAATCTTCTTGAAGGTGAGCAAATTTGTCAAAAATTCCTTTTTTTTCAAGATGGTACTGTTTTTCAACTATAAAGTTTAATGATTTCCAAAAAATTTTTTTTCCATCTTTTATGTTTTTTCCAACCCAATATACAAGATGTGGCGAAGAACAAGCATTCTGATCTACTAGAAATGTATCATTATAAAATCTTTCAGACAATATCTTAAGATTATTAGAATTTAATTTTATAATTTTGTCTGAATTTATCATTGTAAAAGAATATCTATCAGCAAATGTTATATCGAAAGAGCTCGGTAAAATACTAAATTTTCTTATTTCATTTATTGTGTTGTCTCCACCCCAAATAATTCTAACACTACAAATTGAAGAAAAGTGTTTAGTTATAAAATCGTTTCTTTCATATTTAATTAACAAATTATTTTTTTTAATATTTTTGAATTTTTTTTTTTTTAAAATATTGTTCAAGACTCTAAATAATATATCCACCTGTTTAAAAGGTTTTGAGGGTACTCTAACAACATTGCAATTCCCACTTAATAAGCCAAATACAAATGAAAACGCAAAATTGATTGGAACATTTGATGGTGCTATATGAAAAATTAGACCTCTTCCAACTCTTAAATTTTTTTCCTTAAAATTAGAAGATATTAAATCAATATTTGATTTTCTACACCAAAATGCAAAAGAAATTAAATCTGAAAATTTCTTTGCTTCTCTGTCGCTGATTATTTTTTTAGATAATTCGTCTAAAAATTCGCAAATACTTTTTTCAAATAAAAAATTAGATGAAATTTTAATATCTATATTGCCAACATAACTTTTAAAAATATTTTTTTTTATTTTAAACATCGCTGCATCCTCTTAATTCTGCATCCTTAATTCTTCCAAAAACTTTAAATCTTTTACCCTTCATTCTGGAACATGTTTTACAATTTTTATTTTCAGTTATCATACCTAAGTCCTCAGTTAATATATTATTTCCTGGATAACTTGTTGGAAGAGTAGATAATAATTGTATGTATCCTAATTTGTATTTATCTAAAACTTCAAAATTTTCTCCCCGAATTAAAACATCTGAGTAATCTGATGCTATAAAGTTTTCACAGTCGCTACATTCAAAAAATATTGAACCAGTTTGTTCAATCATTCCATAATAATTATGGATTTTCGATATTTTCAAATTTTTTTGTATTTTTTTTTTGAATTCACTATTAGATATGTTTAAAGATTCCAATTTTTTCCACCCTCCGCCATGTATCAAAATTGCATTTTTAAGATTATATTTTTTATTATTTTTTATAGAATTATAAAACTTTTCCCAAATCATGAAAGTGAATCCAAAGATAATAAAATTTTCTTTTTGATATTTTTTAAAAAAATTATTAATTTGATTTATTTTTAAATTCATTTTTTTATCTAAAGCAAATGTAATATCTTTACCAAATCTAGAGAAACCTAATACTGCAGCACTTCTTGCAGAAAATGAATTTCTATTTTTCAAATGATCTTCATTATCAATAATTAACATTGGATATCTAGATTTTCCAAAAAAACTATTAAAAATATTAGTTAAAACAATTGACTGGTCTTGTGCATTTTTTTTATCAAGGTATATTTTTGAAAGTTCTCCACTAGATGTTCCAGATGAATTCAAAATTTTAAAAATATTTTTTTTTTTATACTATACAATTCAAACTTCTTAAAAATTCTGACTGATAGGAATGGAAAATTCTCAATTTTATAGGATTTTTTAGGATTGTAAGATAAATTATTTAAAATTTTTTTGTAATTTGGACAATTCCTATAATGATGATTAATTCTCTTAGAAAGAGAAACTTCAAAATATTTTTTTTTTTTGCTTTGGTTTAGCAAAAAAGAATTTTCTGAAAAAAAATTATTCATTTGTTTAATCTATTGTATAATATCTTTCCGTTATTATTTCTTGGTATTTTATTTATCAAATAAATTTTATAATATTTTGGATTTATTGAAAGTTCCTTAGAAAAATATTTTTTAACAGCATTTATTTTTTTTTTATTTTCAATAAATATTTTAATATAATTATCTATACCCGTACAAGCACAATTGATATTTTTTATATTTAATTTATTCTCTATTTCCTCTAAATTTAATCTATACCCAAAGATTTTAATAAAACGTTTCTCTCTACCAGTAATATAATAAAAGTTTTGGCTGTCTCTATAAGCTAAATCACCAGTGATTAAAACATTTTTATTTTCATCTTTTTTAAATAAGTCTGAGTATTTATATGCATATCCCATGGTAACATTTTTTCCTTTATAAACTAATCTGCCCTGTAGATTATTCTTATAAATTTTTTTTTTATTTTTATCTATTAACCACATCTTACCACCTGGAATTGGTCTACCTATGCTTCCAACTTTTTTTCTAGAGTATTCCCAATCTAGGTAAGACATTCTTGAAGTTGCTTCAGTCGCTCCATACATTACAAAGAATTTTATATTATTAGATTTGCAAATATTATTCATCCAGTTGTGTAGCTCTTTGCTTAGTTTTCCGCCCGCTTGAGTAATATATTTTATGCTTTTAATATTTTTTTCGCCTAATTTAATTTTTTTTAGAATTTCATAACTAAATGGTACACCTCCAAAATTATTAGGTTTTTTTAATTTTATTAATTCCCAAAATTTTTTTTCAAAAAACGAGTGATTATTTAATACTATTGAAGCCCCTTTTGCTAAATGTGAATTTATTTGTGAAAATCCATAAGTATAAGAAGGATTTAAAGTTGTAATTAATCTATCTTTTTTTGATATTTTTAAATACTTCGCTATTGATCTGGTGTTGGATTCTAAATTAATATACGAAATTCTAACTAATTTAGAACTTCCCATAGAGCCTGATGTACTAAGTAACAAGCAAAGATTTTTGTCAATTTTTGTATTTTGGTTAACAAAATTAGTTTTACATATAAAAAAATTTTTTTTTTTTTTTAAAATATATTTTTTTATAATTTTTTTTGTAGGAGAAAAAATATAATTAGGCTTATATAAATTAACTATTTCCAATAAAGCGTCATTACGTATATTTGCATCAATTAAAATAGAAATTGACTTACTTCTTAAAAAACCTACATAACCAGCTATAAATTCAAAAGAATTATTACATAAAACTAAAACTATAGATCTTGCAGGAATATCCTGGGCAATTTTTTTTGACAAATCAATCAAATCTTTATATGAGAACGATTTATTATCTTTAATTACACAAAGATTTTTTTTATATTTTTCTAATTCATCAAAAAAATACATGAAATTTTCTTATAAATTTTATAGTACTTTAATTATTTATTATTAATGTATATTACATTTATGAATAATTTAACAATTATAATGTATCACTATGTAAGGGATCTAAAAAATTCAAAGTACCCGAATATAAATGGTATAAATTTAAAATTTTTTAGAAATCAATTAAATTTTATTCAAAAAAATTTTAATGTTATCAACTACCAAGATATAGAACATAACTTAATAAATAAAAGAAAATTACCAAAAAAAGCTTGTTGGTTAACATTCGACGACGGAATGTCCGATCATTATAAAAATGTATTTCCAGAATTAAGAAAAAGAAAATTGACAGCTGGCTTTTTTCCTCCTGCAAAAGCTGTGGAAAAAAGAAAAATGATGGATGTGCATAAAATTCATATCCTGATGGCTTCAACAAAAAATGAAAAAATTATAAATGAAATTAAGAATTACCTGAATAAAAGCTTATTTTATAAAATGTGGAAAAAATATGCAAAAAAAGATAGTTTGAATTCAATTGAAGAAGCTTTTATCAAAAGACTATTACAAAAGGGATTGGATCATTCAAAAAGATCAAAAATTATTAGTGAATTATTTCGTAAATATGTCACTAAAGATGAAAGAGCTTTTGCAGATGATTTTTATATGAATAAAAAAGAAATTAAAGAAATGATAAGTGAAAATATGTATTTTGGCTCCCACGGCTATAATCACCTCTGGTTAGATAACGTTAATGAAAATACTCAACAAAATGAAATAAATAAATCACTAAAATTTTTAAAGACTATAGGATCTAAAACTAAGAACTGGGCGATGTGCTATCCATATGGGGCTTTTAATTTATCTTTGAAAAAAATACTTAATAAAAAAAAATGCTTGATCGGAATCACAACTGAAAATAAAAAAGCTTTTTTAAATGAAAAAAACAGATTTAATCTTCCAAGAATAGATACTGTATTTTTTTAATTTTTATTATAAATTAAAAAGTTGAAAAATATAAAATGCATCTACAAAAAAATAAATTTAAAAAAAATGGATTTTTTAAAGTAGAAAATTTTTTTGACAAAAAAATAATTAAAAAAGTAAAAAAAGATATAACTAATCTTCCAAAAAAAAATGTGGATATTTACTTTGACAAAAAAAATAAGTTAAGAAGAATTGAAAGATTATATGATAAGTCAAAAAATTTAAAAAATATAAATAAAAAAATAAATATTTTTTTAAATAATTTTTTTGGAAAAAAATTTAAAATATTTAAAGATAAATTTAACGCAAAACCTCCTGGGGGAGAAGGATTTGATGCTCATTATGATGGGATTTTTCATTATATAAATAATAATAATAAAATAAAAAATGGTTGGTATGAATATGGAAATAATTTTATTAATGTTCTTATCGCCTTAGATAATTCTTATAAAAAAAATGGAACAATTCAAATAGCAAAAGCACACAGAGGATCATTTAATAAATTGCTAACTAATACAAAAAAAGATTTTACTCCAAACTTAAAACCAAGTGTGGAGAAAAAATTAAAATTTAAAATAATTGACTTAAATGCTGGAGACATAGTAATTTTTAAAAATACTTGTCCACATAGATCACGTAAAAATAAATCAAAACTAGATAGGAAAACGCTATACTATACTTATCTCCCAACTAAATATGGTTTTAAATACAAACAATACTTTAAAGATAAATCAGATAGTAAAAATTCTACTAGCAAATCTTTAAGTGGAGATATTTAAATTTATATAAATTATAATTTTATTTTTTTAAAAATTTATTTTTTATTTTAATTAAATTATTAGGTCTTAATAAATTTTTAAAAGATCCGTTTGAAATTTTTACTTCTAAAAGGCTTGGGCCTTTTGATTGTAAAAAATTACTAATTATTTTTTTTGAGTTCTTTTTACTTTTAATATTGAAATAGTTTTTATAACCAATACCTTTGCAGAAAGTTTTTAAGTTGGAACCTTCGATGTTTGTAGAAATACCGCCAACTGACTCGTGAGAGTTATTATTTAAAACAATATGTTTTAAATTGCTATTTCCATAATAAGCAACTGATCTCATTGAACCCAAATGCATAAGAATAGAGCCATCTCCATCTACACAAACAGTTGTATTTTTTGAATTTAAAGAGACTCCTAATGATACTGCAAGTGAATGCCCCATACCCCCAACCATATAAAAGTATTTTCCATTTTTAATTTTTTTTTCATTTCTCAAGTGTATAATCTCTCTAGATGTGTAACCAGTAGTAGAAATTACGTTTGTATTTTTTTTAATTTGATCTAAGAGGTGAGATAAAAACTCATATCGAAAAATACTATTTTTTCTTTTTGCTTTAAATGATTTATCTATTTTATTTTTCAAAATATTTTTTTTTATTAAACAAGCAACTATTTTTTTATTTTTTAAAGAATATTTTGTAAGTTTATTAATCTTTTTTAAATCATTTTTGTTTTTTAATATGTGATACTTAATACCCAAGCTTTTTAATATCCTAGTAGTAATTTTTCCTTTAGTAATATGTTGGGGCTCATCTGAAGTGCCTGGTGCACCTCTCCATCCAATTAATAAAAGTAGCGGAATCGAATATACATTTTTATGTGCTATTGAAATTAAAGGATTTATTGAATTTCCTAAGCCTGAGTTTTGCATATAAACGCAAGGAATTTTTCTTGTTGATAAATAATATCCTATTCCAATAGATACTGCAGATCCCTCATTAACAGCAACTATATGTTTGTCTTTATTATATTTGTTTATTTTAGATAAAAAGTTTTTTAATATACTATCTGGAACGCCAGTAAAAAAATTTATATTGTTTGATAAAAAATTTTTTAATAAATCTTCTGTATATATCATTTTAAAATAAGTTTAGAATTTCTTTAATTCTAATTATTTTACTTTCTATATCATAACTTCTTTTATTTTTTAGTATTGAATCTGCTATTTTTTTCATAGCTGGGTAAGATGCCCTCAATAACTGATTAGCGTAGATAACTATTCTAAATCCGTTATTAATTAATTCTTTTTCGTATGTTTTAGAATATGATGACGGCACACAAACTAAAGGTTTTGTATATTTGCTTTTTAAAAATCTCTTAGAAAATGAAAAAATCTCTTTTGGTGTTTTTTCCCTACTATGGATTAAAATTGCGTCAGCTCCAGCCTTTGAGTAAGCTTCGGCTCTTTTTAATGCATCATTCAATCCTTTTCCTAAAATGAAGCTTTCAATACGAGCAATAATAAAAAAATCATCTGATATTGTTGAATTTTTTGCCTTCCTAATTTTATTTGAAAAATTTTTGATTGTATCTTGTTGATTTTTTTTTTGTGTTTGAAAAAGGGAATTTCTTTTTAAACCAACTTTGTCCTCAATTATTGCAGCAGATACTCCTGAGCTTTCTAAATTTTTTATTAGGTATGGAATATGTTCAATTCTACCACCATTATCAGCATCAAATATTGATGGCTTAGTAGTGACACTTAAAATTTCATTTAAACCATTAATTCTGGTAGAATAATCGACTGATTGATTGTCAGGCTTTCCTCTTACAGTAGAGTCTGTTAGGCTCGACGACCACATACCATCAAACTCACAATATTCACCCTCATTAATGTAATTTGAATTTTCAACAATTATTCCACTTAATGGGCTGTGCGCTTCAAGAAATCTAGATAGTTTTTTAGCCTCGAGTAATCTTTTTAATTTTGAAATTCTAATATCTGGAGACGTTCCAATCTCTTGAATTTTTTTTTTAATTAAACTTGAAGAAATATTTTTTGTGTAAGAAGGTTCTATTAACTTTCCAGACCACTTTTTCAAGGTTTTTATAACTAGATCCCGAGTTTTTTTCTGAATTCCAGACTTCCAGTCATCTCCGTGTACAACAAAATCAGGCTTAATTTTATATAAATTCGGTCTATAATCTAAAGTTTCTTGTGGTATTACGTTTTTAACAAATTTCAAATTTTTTAAAACAATTTCTCTTTGTACATAATTTAGATGTGGAATTTTTTTGTAAGAGGCTATTGCCTGGTCAGTTAAAAGACCAACGGTGACATCACCAAGAGCATAGGCTTTCTGCAAAATATTTATATGTCCTTCATGAAGAATATCGGCAGCTAAACCAACATAAACTTTTTTTTTATTTTTAATAAATTTATTCTTTTTCTTTCTTTTCATCTTGCTTATTTTTGTTTGAAAAAAAATTTTTAATTTTTTTCCAGTATATTGAGCAGTAAGTCGTTACAGCTGCAATTGCAGCTATCAATCCTTGTATTAGTAAACTTCCTATGCCTGGATCCAAATAAGCATGGGCTGGCGTTGTTTGAAAAATTAGTAATAAAGATAATAGGATTAACATTTGATTATAATAAAACTTAAAAACTTTATATATCCTTCAATTTTTTTTTTATTTCTTTAGTAATTATATTTACTGATGAACCTACATTCGATATATATTTTTTTAAAAATTCATCAAGCTTTTTTTGAGTTATTTCATTTAATAATACTTTATTTAAATGAAACTCTATGTTTGAGATATCCTCTGGCTGGATAATATATCCAAATTCATCTTTAACTTTTTCTTCAAATGATTTTAAGTTTATTTTTTTAAATTGTTCATTATGAATTTTATTTTGAAAATTAAAAAAAATAACCCTCCTATTAAAAGCTAAAATAAATTCATTAGCAATTCCAGAATTATCTGTAATTAGCACTTTTGAATTTGAAAGAGAGTCAAAATTATTTTTATTATAATCAAATCTGAAATTTTTGTCATTTCCATATTTTTTTAAAATTTTATCAATTATTTTTTTACTTTTAATATAATGCATTGGATGAGGGCGAAAAATACAATTTAAATTTTTTTTAAGCAAATTACCTATTAACTCTGAACAATAAATATTAAAAAAATTATTTTCATTCAAATTCCATGATGGAGCGATTAAAATACTTTCGGGGTTTTGATTGATATTTTTTTTATTGTCTAAAAGAAAATCAAAATAGGTATTACCTGATACTACACATTTTTTTTTTTTAAATTTAAATATTTTCTCAGACTGTTCAATTTCTTTTTTATGATATTCCCCATTGCAAAAAATAAGGTCATAATTTTGAAAAGCATTAAATGAGTACTGAACGTGTGAACTTTGTAATGAATGAAATAAATAAAAATAATTATTACAATGTTTAGATTTCTTTAATTCATAATTGTCTAGATCTGAAAGTGTTAAAAGAAAAATTTGTGATCTAATAAAAAAAAATATTAATGCTCTAATTAAACCATTTCCAATAAAATATTTTTCAATATTGTAACTACTTAATAAATTAAATTCATTTATGTCAGATGTTAAATAGCTTATTTTAATATTATCCTGAGATAAATTTTTTATTATTTTCTCAAAAAGTGAGAAATAATATATATTTTCTGAATAAATAACTAAATTATTATTTTTTTTTTGGATAATTAAAAAAAATAAGCTTGAAAGACATAAATATAAATTTTTAAAATACATCAACCATGAAATTACAAATTTTTAAAAATAATTCTACATCAATCATCATTTTATTTTTTTTGGTTTCTTCAAATTGGATTTTATCAATTTTACCATCTATTTTTAATGAAAATTTTGTATTAACAACAATATATTCAATTATTTACTTTTTTATCCTTGTTTCAATTCAAATGATAATAATTTTTTTTATTTTTAAAAATAATTTTTTTAATAAAATTAAGTTCATAAATATTTTAATATTATCATTATTTTTATCATTCAATTTATATACTTTAATATTATCTACTTCTTCATTTTTTATTTTTTCAAGCTATAAAATGAAGCTTCTTTTTTGTTTAATATCTTTAATTATAGTCATTTTTTTAATTACTTTAATTTTTGAAAAAAAAAAAATTATTAACATATTAATCTTATTTTACTTAGCAATTAACGCTTACTATATTTTAAATTATTTTATTATTAATATTGGAAATGAAATTAAAATAGAAAGAAATTTAAAAAAAATCAAAATAATATCTGGCATAAATATTCATATTTTTTCCTTTGAAGCTTTAATACCTTCTTCAGTAGCAAAACAAAATCTGGGAGTTGAAAAAGTTTTATATGATGAAGTTTTAAAAAAAAATAATTTCAGAATTTTGCAAAATAATTTTGCTGATAATATTGCTACCTCAGACGCTTTGAATTCAATATTGTATGGAAATACAATTCAATGGAGATCTATTTCAAATAAAAAAAAGTATTCCTTTTTTTCTGGAAGATCAAATTCTCCATTAATGCAAATATTAAGAAATAATGGCTATAAAATTTATACAGGCTATTACCACCAATATATGGGACAACCAGGAAAATTTGTTGATGAATATTTAACCTTTAGGTCAATCAAGATAAAAAATAATAAATTGCAAAAAATTTATCCAACTTTCTGTCAATTTAAAATGCCATGGTACCATTTTCAGTTATTTGGTTATTGTGATTTTTTAAAAGTTATTTTTAAAACTAATAAAAGTAATGAATTTGTAGATGCAACAGAATTCAATAATCATTTTATTGAAAAAGTAATGAATGATGACACGAAACCAATATTTTCAATTTTACATTTATATTCGCCTGGACATGTAACCGCTAATTTAAAAGGATTAAATTATGTAAATTATTTTAAGGAAAAAAGATTAGAAGTAGAAACATATTTTAATAGTATTTTAAAAAATTTGAAAAGAAACAAAAATAAGAAAAGTATTATTATTATAATTGGAGACAATGGAAGTTTTCAAACTTGGGATAGTTTAGAAAATGATAAATCTTTTATAAAATTTAAAAAAAACCAAAAAGATTTTGATAAGTTTAAAATCATTGATAGATATGCTGTATTTGGATCTTATTATCTCCATAACTTAAAATGTGACAATGAAGAAAATCAAATATTAAATAATTTATATAATACAAATGGAATGCTTATTAACAAGCTAATGTATTGTATTTCAAACAAAGATGAATATTTTAATAAAGACATTAAATATAATCTTCCTGGTAATGTCGAATATTCTAATTTTATTTATGAGTAAATTATTTTTTTTCTATTAAATAATTATCTTCGATATAAAGAAATTTAAGATCACTATTTTTAAAGGTTGCTATAATATCTTCTAATTTTGATGCAATAGGGTTTCCATGTAAATTTAGGCTGGTATTTAATAATGCTGGTATTTTTGTTAATTTATAAAAATTATTAATGATTGAAAAATATTCAATATTCATTGATTTTTTAAGTATTTGCGGTCTAACCGTTTTATCATGAGGATGCGTTCCATTTTTTATATCATTATAATATTTTGGAACTGTATCAAAACCTATTGTCATAAAATCAGATGAAATATTTTTTTTATTATATAAATATTTTTTATGGTATTTCTCTAAAATCGTTAAAGCAAAAGGCATCCAAAAATCTCTATTTTTAATTTGTTCATTAATTTTTTGAATGACACCACTTATTTTTGGATTTGCTAATATACTTCTGTTACCCAAAGCTCTTGCACCAAATTCTTCTTTACCTCTGGCAACTGCAATAATTTCACCTTTTTTTAACAATTTTGCTATATGTTTATGATTAACATTTTCTCTAATATTCACATTTATGTTCTTTAGTTTTTTTTTAATATAATTTTTATTTATATTTTTTTCACAAATTTTTTGTCCCAAATAAATATTTTTTAAGAACTTCTGTTGAAAATTTTTGTTCAAATAATAACATGCTCCAATACATAAAGAATCATCGGTTCCTGTTGGAGAAACATATAGTTTTTTAACAAATTTTAGGTTTGATAAATTTCTATTCATTTTAATATTCATACTTACTCCACCACTTATAGAAAAAGAATTGACTTTATATTTTTTATGAATTTGTTTTAATAGCTTTGCAGAAATTTCTTCTACAAGATTTTGAACTGCTCCAGCAATATTATCAAATCTATAACTTCGTGTAGAATTATATAAATATGAAAAAAGATTTTTAGGTCTTTTTTTATGAACTACTTTACAATTTCTTATGGTTAAAATATTTTTAAAAACCTTTTCGTAAACTATTTTTGAATACTCATCTTTTGCATATGGGGCTAAGCCCATGACTTTATACTCATGCTCATTTGGTCTCATCTTTAGAATTATAGTAATAAACCTATAAATCCTTGCAAGTTCACACTCGGTACTTTGATTTATTTTTTTTAGTTTTTGATTTTTTAAAATCCAGAGAGTTTGATTTATCCCATCCCCCTCGCTATCTAGCGTTACTATTGCGCATTTTTCTTCAGATATTTTTGGAGAAAATGCAGCATAATAAGCATGACACATATGGTGGTTTAAAAAAGAAATTTTTTTAATTATTCCTTTGGATTGTGATTGAAGCTTATCTTCTTGGTATTTTCTAAATAATTTATAATTATTAAAATAATCTTTTTCTTTTAAATTACTAAAATTAAAATTATTTAATATATTTTTATTTTTATTACTTTTGAAATAATCTTTTATTTTTTTAGTTCTTTCTTCTCTAGAATAATAATTTAAATAATAGTGAAGCCACTCATTTACATTGAAACAATTATCTATTGGATATTTAAAGTTGAAAATATTGTTATTTACAGTAGTAAAAGCTGCCTCATCAATTAATAAATTTTTATCAATTGCAAAATTAATACATTTATCGATAGAAGTTTTTGGATAACCTCCATAATTCTTAATTTTGTTAAATCTTTCTTCTTGAAAAGCTAGAACTATCTCGCCATTAATCATTAGTGCAGCACTTGCGCCGTGACTTACATTAATACCTAAAAAAACTTTTTTTTTATTGTTCATAAGAACTTATAAATTTATCTGCATAAACTGCTCAGCAAATATTATTGCTATTAAAGTTTTATGTATCAAAGAATAGTGTTAAAGAAATCAATTATTTATAAATATATCAGCAAAATTTTTTTCAGTGCATAAATCAAGCCAATTGAGCTATTAGTACTGGTCAGCTGCACGCATTACTGCGCTTCCACATCCAGCCTATCAACGTGGTG
>MDTG01389936.1_pt1 | contig 13734 bp, 12 predicted proteins | sample 811421 | NCBI WGS metagenome assembly MDTG01 (sample SAMN05326645, study PRJNA326480) | marine metagenome | isolation source: seawater | place: Pacific Ocean: South East | collected 2011 | reverse complement strand
TTATGAAATCTAGATGCAATGACATTGCTCTATGTTTAATGAGAAAAGATTTCGTTGATACTGCTCCTGATCCTTTAAATACAGATAAATCATTTATATTAAAAGTTTTATGACTCCTGATAAATAACAGACTGCGCCGCTGCTAATCTTGCGATCGGGATCCTAAATGGAGAGCAAGAAACATAATTTAAATTTAAGAAGTTACAAAAGGCTATAGATTTAGGATCTCCGCCATGTTCTCCGCATATTCCAAGTTTAATGTCAGCATTAACTTTTATGGCTTTTTCTCTAGCCATTTTAATTAACTCTCCTACACCATCTCTATCTAAGCTCACAAAAGGATCAATTTCTAAAATATTTTTTTCTATATATATATCAAGAAACCTAGCTGAATCATCTCTACTAATACCGTAAGTCGTCTGTGTTAAATCATTTGTTCCAAAGCTAAAAAAATCCGCATGTTTAGCAATTTTATCTGCCATCAAGGCTGCTCTCGGTAGTTCTATCATAGTACCAATAAGTATTTTAGGTAACTCTCCTTGCTTAGCTTCTATGATAGCTTCGAGTTCTTCATTAATTGACTCTTTTATGTGACTTAACTCTTTATCAGAAAATATTAAAGGAATCATTATTTCCAATATAGGACACTGTCCTATTTCTTTTTTTGTTGCTATTGCTGCTTCAATAATTGCTTTGGTTTGCATTCTATAAATTTCAGGAAAAGTAACACCTAATCTAGAACCTCTGTGTCCTAACATCGGGTTTAATTCATTAAGTTGCAATACTCTATTAGTTAACTCTTCCTTACTAATTTTTAATTTATCTAAAAGTTCTTTATTTTCTTCCTTAGAATTCGGTAAAAATTCATGAAGCGGTGGATCCAAAAGTCTTATAGTTACAGGCCTACCTTCCATAATTTTAAAAATTTTTTTGAAATCATCTTTCTGGAATGGTTCTAGTTTTTTCAAAGCTTGCTTTCTTTCTTGTAAATCTTTAGCTAAAATCATTTGTCTCATGAATAATATTCTGTTGACATCAAAAAACATGTGCTCTGTGCGACATAATCCAATTCCCTCAGCTCCAAATTTCTTTGCTATTTTTACGTCTTCTGGGGTTTCAGCGTTTGCTCTGATTGATAATTTTCTAATTTCATCTGACCAACCCATTATAATATTAAAATAATCAGATAGCTCTGGCTCAACAGTAGCGATCTTTCCCATAATTACTTCACCTGTAGATCCATTTATTGTTATTATTTCCTTACTTTGTATTTCTACTTCTTTAATTACTAATTTACTTGAAGCTTCATCAATATTAATTTCAGACGCTCCAGATACACAAGGCCTTCCCATGCCTCTGGCTACAACAGCCGCGTGACTGGTCATTCCTCCTCTAGCTGTAAGAATACCTTTTGCTGCGTGCATCCCATGTATATCTTCAGGACTGGTTTCCGACCTCACTAATATTACATCTTCTCCACTTGATGCCAATTTTTCTGCTTCATCAGCAGTAAAAACTACTTTTCCTGAAGCTGCTCCAGGAGATGCAGGTAATCCTTTTGTTAAAACTTCCTTTCTTGAATTTGGGTCTAAGGTTGGATGTAATAATTGTTCTAAACTTTCTGGGTTAATCCTTGCCAAGGCGACTTTTTTTGATATAACTCCTTCATTAACAAGATCAACAGCTATTTTTATAGCTGCGCTCATAGTTCTTTTGCCACTCCTAGTTTGTAATATCCAAAGCTTCTTTTTTTGAATTGTAAACTCAATATCCTGCATGTCCTTATAGTGCTCTTCTAGTTTATTAAATACCAATATTAATTCTGCATAATTTTCTGGCATTATTTCTTGTAATGATTTTCCACTATTTTTATCTTCATTTACCTTGCTTAATGGTTGTGGTGTTCTGATACCAGCAACCACATCTTCTCCTTGGGCATTTACAAGAAACTCACCATAAACTTCTTTGTCTCCAGTTGATGGATTTCTTGTGAAAGCTACTCCTGTACAACAATCATCCCCCATATTACCAAACACCATTGCTTGAATATTTACTGCAGTACCCCATTCTTCCGGGATATCATTAAGTTTTCTGTAAGTTATTGCTCTTTGGTTTTTCCAACTATCAAATACAGCTGATATAGCACCCCATAATTGTTCATATGGGTCTTGAGGAAAAGCTTTTTTAGTTGTTTCTTTAACGTGTTCTTTATACCTTTTAACTAATTGTTCTAAATTTTCTTCAGTAAGTTCTGTGTCTAACATGACATTATTAGAAATTTTTTCTTCCTCTAAAATTTCCTCAAAATTTGAATGAGACACTCCTAGGACAATATCTGAATACATTTGAATAAACCTTCTATAACTGTCTAAAGCAAACCTTTTATCATTACTTGCAACGGATAAATCTAAAACAGTTTTATCATTGAGCCCAAGGTTAAGGACTGTATCCATCATACCTGGCATTGATGCTCTGCTTCCAGATCTGACAGATACTAAAAGAGGATGCTTACCTCCACCAAAATTAAATTCTAGTTTTTTTTCTATATCTTTTATAGAATTATGGACTTGATCTTTTAATTCTCTGGGGAATTTTTTTTCATTATTGTAGTAAAAATCACAAACTTTTGTAGAAATCGTAAAACCTGGAGGCACTGATATTCCAAGTTTGTTCATTTCAGCTAAATTAGCTCCTTTTCCTCCAAGTATATCTCTCATTGAAGCATTGCCATCTGCATTGCCAAAACCAAAATCAAAAACCCATTTATTCATAATTCCTTTCCCTTGATTATTTTAGAAAAATCAATCTCTTGAATCACATAATTTTTTATATTTGATAATAGACATAATCTGTTCTTTTTTAAAAGTATATTTTTATCATTAATTTGCACTTTCTCAAAAAAATTATTGATAGGTTTACTTAAAGAAATTAATGACGGTATTAAATCATTGTATTCTAAATATTTTTGTTTATTGTCATTGAAAATTTTAAATAAATCTTGTTCATACTTAGATTTGAACATTCCTGTGCTAATTTTTGTACCTTCAACATCCTTTAAAATTTTATACTCACTTTCAAGGATATTTAAAACCCTTTTAAATGACTTTAAAAAAAAGTTCCCTTCTACTGAATTAATAAATTCATAGATAACTTTACATTTTTTATCAATATAATGAATATCAACACTATTATGATCAATTTCTATAGCTTTATAAATCAAATATTTATCAAAACTCTGACTTTTGAGTAAATTTTCAAATCTTTCTAAAATGAAAATAAGAATTTTTTTATTATAAATATCTATATTTTTAGTATTTAATAATATTTTTTTAGAATACTCTTGAATAGTTCTTTTAATAAATTCATTCAATTTTAAAGAGAATTTCCCTTCTATCATAATTCTAATAATTCCTAAGCCTGCTCTTCTTAAAGCATAAGGATCTTTTGTACTAGTTGGTCCTAAATCTAATAGAAAAAAACCTACTAAAGTATCCATTTTATCTATAAGAGCTAAAACTTTTGATACTTCAGTTGATGGGCAAGAATCAGTCGGTCCATAAGGCTTATAATGTTCCTTAATTGCATTACAAATAATATTGTTTAAACCTAAGTGTTTTGAATAATAAAACCCCATAGTACCTTGTAAAGTTGGAAACTCTCTCACTATTTCAGTAACTAAGTCATTCTTACAGATACTAATAGATAATTCTAAATTACTGAAAATCTTACTATCTGACTTAATGTTCTCAACTAAAAAATTTGAAATTTTTTTTAATCTTAGTATTTTATCATACATATTACCCAATTTGTTATGGAAAATAATTCTTTTTAATTCAGAACTCTTGTCTTTGAAGTTTGACTTATTATCTTTAATCCAAAAAAAACTTGCATCTTCTAATCTAGCTTCTATTACTCTTTGATTACCATGAATAATTTTTTTTCCTCCATCATTAGGTTTTATATTAGAAACTATAAGAAAATAATTAGATAAGCTATTATCTTTATTATATAATGGAAAATATTTTTGATTTTTTATCATAGAAGTAGTCAATACTTCTTTAGGAAGTTTTAAATATTTTTTATTGAATTGACCTAAAAATACATTTGGATTTTCTACTAAATTTACAACTTCATTGATAAGGGTCTGATTTAAAACAAACTTTAAATCCTTTTTTTTTATAATTTTTTCTGTTTCTTTTAAGATAATTTTTTCTCTTTCCTTTTGATCAAAAATGATATCTATTTTTTTTAACTTTTCCTCATAATCTTTGAAAGATTTGATAGGTATTTTTTTTTCAGAAGTTAAATTGCTATTTAAAGTAAAGTTTTGGGAAGAATATCCAAATAAATTTATATCAACTTTAGTAGAACCATATAAAGAAAGAATATTTTTTAATGGTCTTACCCATTTAAGAGGACCATTACCCCATCTCATAGACTTTTTCCATGGAATTTTTGCTAACGTCGTCTCTAGAATTTTTTTTAACAATACTAAAATATCAGATGAAGTATTTTTTTTTTTTAAAATATAGTAATTACCTTTTTCGGTCTTCTCTATATCTAATTCATCTATTGTTACATCTTGTGATCTTAAAAATCCTTTAATTGCACTATCTGCTGATTTTACATTTGGACCTTTTATTATAACTTCATCTATAGCATTCTTTAAATTTATAAAATGAAAAGTTAGTCTTTTAGGTCCGTAATAAACCTTAAAACTTTCATAGGTTAATTTATTTTTTTTAAAACTATTACAGAATAATTTTCCTATATCATTAGCCGAATTTTCAATTAAGGTTGCAGGCATCTCTTCTGACATAAGTTCTAGTAAAAAATTACTCATATTTATCTTCTTGTTTTTTTATATATAATTCACAACAACTTTTAGATATTTCTCGTACTCTTTTAATGTAGGAAGCTCTTTCTGAAACACTTAGCACACCTCTAGCATCTAATAAATTGAAATAGTGACTCGCTTTAATACATTTTTCGTAGGCAGGAATTTCTAAACCTTTTTCAATTAAAAAATTTGACTCCGATTCACAATTCTCAAAATTCAATTTTATAAAGTCAGTATTTGCAAAGTCAAAGTTATAGTAAGATTGTTGAGTTTCATTTTCAAAAAAAATATCTTTATAAGTAAATCCTGAATTACTCCAAACTATATCATATATGCTATTTTTAGCCTGTACTAACATAGCAATTCTTTCAAGACCATATGTAATTTCTCCACTTACTGGGTTACAATCAATTCCCCCAACTTGTTGAAAGTAGGTAAACTGAGTAACCTCCATACCATTGCACCAGACTTCCCAACCTAATCCCCAAGCACCAAGTGTTGGACTCTCCCAATCATCTTCAACAAACCTAATATCATTATCCTTTAAATTAATTCCTAAACTTTCCAAACTTTTTAAATACAATTTTTGAATATTGTTAGGTGATGGTTTCAATAAAACTTGAAATTGAAAATACTGTTGCATCCTATTAGGGTTCTCTCCATAACGTCCATCAGTAGGTCTTCTACATTGTTGTATATATGCACAATTCCATTCTTTTTTTCCTAAACTTTTTAAAAGTGTTGCCGGATGAAATGTTCCTGCTCCTACTTCCAAATCAGTTGGTTGCAATAATATACAACCTTGAACTTGCCAAAATTTTTGCAAGTTAAAAATAATATCTTCAAAAGTTAATAGATTATTCATCGTTTAAATGCGTTGGTACACATAGGACACCTACTTTTAATTGATTTATCATAAAAACCACCACATTTACTGCATTCAGTAAGTGTTTCTTCGTCATTTTTTCTTTTTTTTGCTTTACCTTTTGATTTATTCTCTAGAAATTGAAAGAGGTACCAGACAAATATTAAAATAACAAACAAAAGCAAAAGTTTTGGAATACTGAAACCTAACATAATCGAAAATTATAATCCGTATTTAGACCAGATAATTCTTTCTTCAATCTTTGTAATTAAACTTTCAATTAAATAATCCGTATTTAGGAAACTATTATTTGACAAAAACTTTTGTTTAAACCAGGAAGTTTTTTTTGAAAAATCTTTAAATTTAATCTCATCACCAAAAATATTTTTCATTACATTATAATAATCTCCTATACCATCTACTAGACCCAATTCTTTAGCTTTAGCACCACTCCAAACTGCTGCATTAAATAACACTTCATCCTTTGCTTTGAGCCTTTTACCTCTTCTTTTTTTTACCCAATTAATAAATTGAGCATGTAAATCTTTTTGTATTGATAATATTTGTTTAACATCATCTTTTTTTTCTGGAAGAAAGGGATCTAAAAGCCCTTTATTTTTTCCTTGAGAATATACTCTTCTCTCTATGCCAATTTTTTTAATTGCTTCAACTGCTCCGAAACCAGAAGTAATTACTCCTATACTCCCAATAATAGAACTTTCCATAGCATATATCTTGTCAGCAGCGCAACTAAGCCAATATCCGCCTGAGGCTGCCAAATCTTCTATAAAACAATACACTGGTATTTCCTTTTCCTTAGCTAAATCCCTTACTCTATTAGAAATTAGTGCAGACTGTACAGGCGAACCTCCTGGAGAGTTCACAAGTAGAACAATAGCTTTAATGTTTTTAAAAGAAAAAGCTTTAGTAAGCGAATCAGATAAATCATTTAAATTCAAACCTCCCCTACTACCCAATCTACTCTCAGTGGATATAATTCCAGCTAATTTTATAATTCCTATAATTGACTTCTTTGAAATGAACACTTTTAACCTCTGCTTTAGTAATTATGATTATTTATAATGTTAACTCTTTCAATCTTTTTTTTAAACTATTTTAGTGACAATTTAAATAAAAAATATATCTTAGATAACTTAAAGGTAATATTTCCGGTTTATTTACTTACCACTAGGATTAAAATTGCAAAATTTGTTGTATAAAAATAAGAAAAACTATAGCAAGTACTATAATAATGTAAGAAATGATTCAAAAAGCATCATGAAGGACCTAATTAAAGATGACTTAAAGCTAGTTCATAGTTTTATGATCTCACATATTAAGTCTGAAGTACCCTTAATTCCGCTCTTATCTAAATACTTAATAAATTCTGGTGGTAAAAGAATTAGACCAGCCTTAACTATTTTATTTTCTAAACTATTTGGTTATAACTATGGTACTAGACATATAAGCTTATCTGCTTGCATAGAATTAATCCATATGGCTTCTCTTTTACACGATGATGTTGTAGACGAGAGCATTTTAAGAAGAGGAAGAAAAACAGTAAATAAAATCTGGGGCAATAAGGCAAGTGTTTTAGTAGGAGATTATATTTTCACTAAAGCATTTCAAATTATGGTTGATGACCAAGATTTAAAAGTCTTACAAAATTTATCGAGTGCATCAAAATCCTTAGCTCAAGGTGAAGTCATGCAACTAAGTCTAAAAAATAATTTAGACATTGACGCAGGAAAGTATTTTAAAGTAATAGAGGATAAAACAGCTAAATTATTCTCTTCATCTGCTGTGGTAGCAGGAATTATTTCAAAATGTGATGAAAAAATAATTTCTAAATTAGATAAGTTTGGAAAAAATATTGGCATAGCATTTCAACTGTTAGATGACGCCCTTGATTATGAATGTTCAAAAAATAATATTGGTAAAAATATTGGAGATGATTTCAAAGAAGGAAAAATTACCTTGCCTGTATTATTAGCTTTAAAAAAAGCTTCCTCCTCTGAAAGGAATTTCTGGAAAAGAGTTATAGAGGATTTAGATCAAGAAAAAAATGACTTTAAAAAAGCTCAATCTATTCTTTTAAAACATAACTGTGTAATCGAAACTAAAAATATTGCTAAAGAATATGCTAAAAAAGCAGAAGATGTTTTAAAAGAATTTCCTAATAATATTTATAGAGATGCCTTAGTTGAATATACAAAATTTGTATTTACCAGATCTAACTAAACTAAGCTAATATTTGTAACATCATTTATGTTCAATGCTTTAATTATTGCATAGCAACTTATACCTTCTTTAATATTTAATTTATCATATGATTTTTTTGTAAGCAGAGCCTTAATCTTATTTTTTTCAAATTTTAATATTAAACATACCAATCCTTTTTCAAAAATTACATCCTCGATATTTGTTTTAATATAATTTAAAGAACTTATTTTATTAGGAATTTCTTTAGATATTATTACATCTGTAGCTCTAATTTTAATAATTACTTTTTGGTCAACATTTAGTTTATTAGAAAAAACTGTGAGATGTTCTCCACCTAATTTTATTTCGGTTAAACCTTCTGATATATTAATTTTAGTAACTTTTCCTTTTATGAATGAATCTTTAAAATAAAAATTATTATGATTGTTGTAGAAGTTTATCGCTTTATCTCTTTCTCCTGAATAAATCAAAGTACCATTTTTGATAAAGTGAATGCAACTTCCTAATATAAAAGTTTCAGATATTGAATGGGACACATAAATTGCAGGAATATTTAAAATTTCATTAATTTTTGCAATATATATAATTAATTCATCTTTCTTATCCTGATCTAATGACGCTAATGGTTCATCCATTAATAATAAATCTGGTTGACAAAGCAAGGCTCTTCCTATTGCTACTCTTTGTTTTTCTCCACCTGATAAGTTATACGGGAACCTATGAAGCAGATGATTTAAGCTAAGTAAATTAATAATTTCATCATAATAAAAATTTATATTTTTTTTAGAATTTAATTTTAAACCATAAAGTAAATTATTTTTAATATTTAAATGTGGGAAAAGCCTGGCGTCTTGAAAAACATAGCCTATATTTCTTTTGTGAATGGGTACTAAAATATTTTTGTTGGTATCTTCTAAAATTTTATTATTGATAATTATTTTACTCTCTATTGCTTTATTTATTCCAGATATACAATTGATTATAGAAGTTTTGCCAGCTCCAGAAGGACCAAAAAAACAATTTATTCCTTCTCTTAAATGTATATTAACATCAATCAAAAAGTTAGAAATATTTGTTTTTACTTGTATAATATTTTTCATTATAAATTTTTTTTATATCTTAGAATTTTATCAAAAATTATTTCCGATAATATTAAAGCAGATATAGAAATAAAAATTGATATTAAAGTCAATCTCATCGCCATCAACTCTCCATTAGGAATTTGTAAAAAATTATAAATAGCTGTTGATAATGTTTGAGTTTCTCCAGGTATATTTGATACAAAAGTTACTGTCGCGCCAAATTCTCCTAAAGCTCGAGCAAAACATAAGGTAAAACCTGCAAGAATTCCTGGTAATGCTAATGGCAGAGTAATACTTATAAAAACTATTAACCTATTAGCTCCCAATGTTTTTGCAGCTTCCTCATATTTAATATCTATCATTTCTATTGATACCTTTATTGCTCTAATCATAAGTGGAAAACCCATTATAGCACATGCTAATGCAGCACCAGTCCATTTAAATGCAAAAGTAAAGTTGAAGTACTCTAATAAAAACTTCCCTACCAGACCATTAACACCAAACGTAATAAGTAGAATATATCCCGTAACAACTGGCGGTAAAACGAGAGGTAGGTTTAAAAGACTTATAAAAAACTTTTTAAACAAGAATTCTTTTCGAGCAAATAAATATCCTAAAAAAATTGCTAATGGTAAACTGGTCAAAGATGCGACAAAAGCAATTTTAAGTGATAAATAAATAGCTACTATTTCCTCTTGAGACAAATTAATCATTTTGGTATTTCAAAGCCTCTCTTTAACGTTTTTGAAAGGTTTTTTTTATCTAGTAAAAAATGATATATTTCCATAGTTTCCATTTTATTGTTTAAGACTGCTATAGGGTATATTATTTTCTCATGTTTTGCTCCTTCGATAAAATAAACTATCTTAACTCTACTATTATTTACAGCTTCTGTTTTATAAACTATTCCAAACTCTAAATCATTCCTAACAACATAATTTAATGCTGCTCTTACGTTTGTACTTTCTACATAATTTTTCTTTAGCTTTTTCCAAAGACTAATATTTTTTAAATAACTCTTTGCATAAATACCTGCTGGAATAGAGTCAGTCATCGCCAAGGATATTTTAGTTTTGCTTTTCAAAAAAGCTTTTTCAAGTTCATTTATATTTTTAATTTTTTTAATACTATTTTTTTTGTTTGTTATTACAACCAGAGAATTGTGAAGTAAATCTTTTCTATATTTTTTTAAAATTATTTTTTTTGTTTCTAGATAATTCATCCATTCATCATTAGCTGAGATAAAAATATCAGGACTTGCTCCATTTTTAATTTGCATAACTAATTGCGATGTTCCCATGAAAATAAGTTTTACTTCAATTTCATTATTCGTTTTCTTATAGTAATTAATTACTTCCTTTATTACCTCGCTTAAACTTATTGGTGCATAAATTAATACAGTTTTTTCATTATTTTTGCTTGATGCTGAAGAAACCATAATAAAAATAATTAAAGAAAAAAATAATATTTTACTCTTTTTAAAAAATTTTTGAATCAGTTTAGAAAAAATTATCATTGAATATAAATTTCATTCATTATAAGTTACATAAATTAAATGATTTAAGTTGAAATTTTTTATTAGCACATATCTTATTATTATCTTCATTATTATCTGTATAGTAATCTTTAATGAGTTTAATTTTTAATACGTAATTTTCAATACAATAGTTGACATTTGTTAAATCTTCATTAAAACAGTAATTCAATTTGAGGAATTTATGTTAATAGACAAAAATGTTGTTAAAAAAAATAAAGAAGATGAATTATGTGAAACAAAGAGCTGGCAAAGCAAAAGATGGAAAAATATTGCTAGGGATTATTCTACAGAAGATGTAAAAAAACTTAGTGGATCTTTGAGAATAGAACATACTATTGCGGATAAAGGGGCAAAAAAATTATGGAATTTACTTAATTCAGAGGATTATGTTAATACATTAGGTACTTATACGGGTAACATGGCTGTTCAGCAGGCCAAGGCAGGGTTAAAAGCAATTTATGTTTCAGGGTGGCAAGTTGCAGCAGATGCTAACTTATCAGGAAATATTTATCCTGATCAAAGTTTGTATCCAGTAAACAGTGTACCTGAAGTAGTTAATAGAATTAATAAAGGATTTTTAAGAGCAGACTTAATACAGACTATGGAAAAGTGTGAAGGAATTAGTTCAGATAATACCGACTATTTTCTACCTATAATAGCAGATGCTGAAGCAGGATTTGGTGGACCACTTAATGTTTTTGAACTTATGAAAAGTATGATAGAAGCTGGAGCTTCTGGGGTACATTTTGAAGATCAATTATCCTCTGAAAAAAAATGTGGACATCTTGGTGGTAAAGTACTAATACCTACCTCCAATTTCGAGAAAATACTCAATACTGCAAGGCTAGCAAGTGATGTGCTAAACGTTCCTTCAGTTATTATGGCAAGAACTGATGCTAATGCAGCAAAACTGTTAACCAGTGATATTGACGAACGTGATAAACAATTCCTAACAGGAGAAAGAACGTCTGAGGGTTTCTTTAGAATAACAGGTGGACTAGATTGTGCAATTGCTAGAGGTATTGCTTATGCTAAGTATGCTGATCTAATTTGGTGTGAGACTGACAAACCAGATATAGACGAAGCTAAAAAATTTGCAGAGGCAATTAAAAAGGTATATCCAGATAAAATGTTAGCTTACAATTGTTCTCCATCTTTTAATTGGAAAAAACATCTAGATGATTCGCAAATTGCTAACTTTCAAAAAGAATTAGGCGCTATAGGCTATAAATTTCAATTTATAACTTTAGCTGGTTTTCACAACCTTAACTTGTCTACTTTTAATTTAGCTAAAAACTATGCTGTAACAGGAATGTCAGCTTATGCTAATCTTCAAGAAGAAGAGTTTTCCAAAGAGGCAGAAGGATATAGTGCTATCAAACATCAACGAGAAGTTGGAGTAAGTTATTTTGATAAAATATCAGAAATCATATCTTCAGGAAAAAGTTCTACAACAGCTATGCAAGATTCTACTGAAAGTGAACAATTTTAAAATGACAGAGGGGAATAATAATAAAGGCATGCAGCAAGCTAAAGGCGGAGTTTTAGCACAGTCTGATATCGAATTATTAAGAAAATCATTAGAGTTTTACATTAAAAATTCTGATGCTCTTAGCCCAAGTGAGGAGTCAAAAGCAAGCCTTTTATTTCATAGACTAGGTAGAATGGAGATTAAATAATCTTTTAAAATCCAACTCTGCTCTTGTAGAGATTTGAACTCTAACCACAGATTTCGAAGATCTGTATGCTATCCGTTACAACACAAGAGCTAAATTCACTTTATATCAAAATATTAATTAACACTATCATTCAAAGTTTTTTAAAAAAAATACAATCGATTTTTTTCACTGCAATGCTTCTAAATTTGTAAAATTTAATTTTTAATGTAAATTTAAGATATGAAAGAAATAATACTTTCATTAGTAACAGTTCCCGGACTATTTATCCTTATATATATTTTTGGATTATTTTCTTATGGATATAAGAAAAGACTCAAAATTTTTTCAGTATGTTTGTTAATAATGGTTATGATTAGCTTACCTTTTTTTGGAAAGTTTATTAGTTATCCTTTAGTTGGTCTTCCTAAGCTTTTTATATCTAGTGATTTGAAAGATGTAAAATCAGCTGTAGTCTTAACTGGAGGTATATATAAAAATATTATTAATGAATGGCAACCTAGTAAAAATACTGAGGAGAGAATCTTATACGCAAAAAAATTATTAAATAAAAAAGATATACCTATAATTATATCTGGCGGAATTACTACAGAAAATGCTCCCAGTGAAGCTGAGGTGACTAAAGAGTTTTACAACTTAGTTAGTGCTGAAATTGAAAATAAAAGTTTAAATACTTATGAAAGTGCAAAAAACCTTAAAAATTATTGTGATATATTTAACAATTATTTAATACTTATTACTGATAAATTTCATTCTTTAAGAAGCTATTTATCTTTCAAAAGCCAAGGATGCAAAACTATTCTTTATAACTATGATTATAACTTTACATTTAAAGATTTAATACCGAGCATACAAGGCTTTACTCTTTTTAACAAAGCAATGTATGAGTATACAGCAATCATATATTATCTAGTAACATTAAAAATTAACTTGGTTAATTTATTTTAATATTATTTTTTTAAAGACATAGGATATTTTATATTTAATTTAATATTTAAAGAGTTGCTCTCTTTAGAGCTAATTGCTTTAGCCATTGGCATATTAATTTCTCCAAAACCATTAATTCCAGCAAACTTTCCAAAACCTTGAATAATATTTAATTTTCCAGCACAAAAGGCATCTCCATTTATTCCTGCTGTAGTATTACAGCTCCAGTCAACTATTAAAATATCTTCTTTATTATTTTTTATATAACAAAATCCTTTCAAATCTTCAATTACTGCAAAACCGCAACTAAAACCTCTTCCTTTATATGACCTTCCTATAAAATCACATTCTAAGTTAGTATTATTAAAGTTTTCGTCCTCTAAATGCTCAGCTTTGCCATAAAAAGCACCACTGAGCATCTCATCTTCTCCCAGGCTTTTTATTTTGATAATACTATTTTTATCTAATTTAACACTTAATTTAACTTTCACTAAATCGTTATCACCTTTAAGCAATAAAGGAAAAAGAAATATAATCGTTAATATAAAAAATATTTTAAATTTCATCATTTTATAATAACTAAT
>MDTG01319353.1_pt1 | contig 13734 bp, 15 predicted proteins | sample 811421 | NCBI WGS metagenome assembly MDTG01 (sample SAMN05326645, study PRJNA326480) | marine metagenome | isolation source: seawater | place: Pacific Ocean: South East | collected 2011 | reverse complement strand
GGGCGCCACAAGGACGCGGTCGTCATCCTCGAGGCCGCTCTGGAGCTCGCTCGACACTAGTTCCGCCAAAGTTCCACCAGGCGAAACAAGTGCGGAAAAGATGTCCCGTATTCCTGAGCTTGCCTGGTTTTTCCGCACTTGTTTCGGTAGGCGAAACGAATGCGGAAAAACGATGTGGGCCCCGTGGACCCACTAATAGTAATCTGTTGTTATGTAGTAGATACGCGACACGATCGAGTTGTATGAGGACAATACTTGCCATGAACAGTACACAATGTAGTATGTACTACTACATGCTACTATAATGGACCACTCCCGCTCGCAAACAATGTACTGAGCTCCGCCACGGACGCGTCCATCCCCGCGTCGCTGGCTGCGCTGGATGCCGACCAGTAAGACGAATTTGAAGCGGAGCTGCTGGCAGAGTCGCAAACGGACTCGCCGTCGCCGCGCTCGCCTCCCAGCGTAGGTATGGCGGACAGCGGCACCTTGAAGATGAAGTTGAGCGCGGGGCGCTCCACGCGCGGCACGTCGAGGTCGTCGCGGAAGGCGTCGCTGTCGATCCACTTTAGTAAGTCCGCATGCGACGCCTCGTCCAGGTGCTTTCCAGCGGGCCACATTGCCTTCCGCATGTAGGCAATGCACATGCGAACCGAATCGTACGTGTTCAGCCCCAGCCACTTTGCATGGCGCTTCGCATGAACCAGGCCCGAGCGGCCGCGCTCCAAGGTCCTGCGCTCCGCCATGAGCTCGGGACTCTGCGACATGCCCATGCTCTCGACGCATCCTTTCCAGTGACTGAGAGAGCGACAGCTGTCCTGCATCCATCCATCGCATGCCAGCAAGATGGACGCCGAGTTGTCCGCCCGGTGCGACAGCGCGTAGAGCACAAAGTACACGCAAGCCGACAGTCCCACCACAACGCTCTTCTTCCCGTACCGAGAGTCAATGCGCGCTCCCTCCTTGGAGTCGGAGAGGTACGACAGCTGGCCTCGGATGGCGTAGCTAGACGCAAACCCGTGCACGAGGTGCTTCACGTCGGCACCGTTGCACATCATCAAGTCCTTCCCCACCGGCTGCAGACACGACCGCAGAGTTCGCACCGCTTCGGAAACGTGCTCCGTCGGGCGTTTGACAAACTGGAGCACCTGGGACAGCAAGCAGCCGTAGACGTTGCCCGCGCAGCTGTGGAAGTGCGTGTTGCCGAACCGCTGCCTGACCGCTTTGCCGCCCCTCCCCGGAGTCTTCGAGTCGGCCATCGGACTGATAAGCAATCGTCTCACGCAGAGTGATAGGCCCTGTTGGCACGCTATCACGGGACCGAGCACGCAGGCCTCTCTGCTGGCCGAGCGAACCTCGGCCGAGCTGAGCGTGAACTGCATAGTGCACGCTGGGGGCTGACCAGTGTGCCCCTGCGAACGGTCGCTTTCAATGGCCACCGCCGGAGCCCTTGGTTCGCTTGGGTCCGACCTCGCATTCTCCGTATCGTTCGGCATCGCAAACGAGCTACTCGATGCCGCCAAGGAGGCGCACCTTTCCGAAGACGAGCTGATCGCCATCGTGCTTGCCCTCTCGGTCCTGCTGGCTGCCGTGCCGTCCACGTTCGTGGCCATGCGCAACGAGTGGAGAAAGTACCGCGGTGGTAACAAGGCATCAGAGTCCAGCGGCAAAGACGGGAAGGGCGGCAGCGAAGGAAGCGAAGGAAGCGGCGCGCCCGTCCAGCCGTCCGGCTTGCTAGAGTTTGCCAGTCTGTTGTTGAGAATGGCCCAGCGAATATCCCTCTCCATCTGCGTGCAGCTCGTCGCGTCGAACGTGAGGTTGCGACAGCCCCTCAGGTCGGTGAGGGTCGTCTCGCTCCTGGCCGTATCCATCTTCTTCCTGTTCCTTGAGTCGACCAGCTCAGTGGGCAACGTCCACCGATAGCTGACGGCGCCGTAACCCCTGACGCCGGGGAGCGGGCGCCTCGACAGTCGCGTAAACGATGTGTGTCATTTGCTGGGTCCATGTATGGCCGAGACCTCGCCAGTAGTTTTCCGGCGCCATGTGTTTTGCTTATCTAAAGCAATCAAAACTATGTGGTAACCACTTTTGTAAGCATTCTCTAAACTTCCCACTGGGTACCGACCCCTCCCTTTCATAAGAGCATGCCGCCCGACTACAGCTAGAAGACAGAGATACGCCCGACAGTACAACAGCACAGATGTCTGTCCGCTCCGACAAGCCGAAGGTTGAGGGCACCGACGCCGCCGCAATCCTCTCCGAGGCCGCTTCCACTGACGCCTCGCTCGGCGAGGGCAACTCCTACTGCGTCGCGTCGCCGGAGAACCCGCTCAAGCGCAACCTCGTCGTCTCCATCCGCGCCTCGCTCAACGACCTCTGCCTCTCCAAGTCGAAGGGCACGTGGGCCCCGTCGGGCGACGCGCTCAAGTCGATCTGTAAGTGCCGCGCCCATGTGATGCAAATCCATGTAGATACACACAAACCAACACTGACGCGCACATACTATGCTCATGCTCGCAGTCCAGCAGAAGAAGTTCACCTCGCTGGACGGCTCGGCCGACGCGCAGGGCGATCTCAAGTCGGTGGTCCTCCACGACATGAAGATCCAGCACGTGTCGTCCAACTTCCCCGTCTCCCTCGGTGCACGCATCACCGGCGTCGACGACACCACCTTCTCCTCCACCGGCGAGTCCTTCTCCATGATCGTGCTTCCCAACTCGAACTCGGCCAACGAGCGCACGCTGCAGTCGGATGACGTCTCACTCGGTGCGTGCCTTTTTCTCTTGATATGCCCTTTGCTTTACGCCTTGCAGCAGTCGGAAACCTTTCTGACGCCTTTCGCTTCTTGTCCTGTTTGCAGCTTACGAGTTCGCCAAGAAGGTATGCTACTTGCCACCTCTTTCTCTCCGCTTTCGCGCCCATTCCCTTCTCTTTTCCCGCAACGCTTCTGCGCCGCCTGCTGCGATGCATGCATCGATGTACGATGTTTTTTTGCGCTTGGATTGGGCAATCACTTTGGCCGCTTCGTCTGGATCAAGACTGGCAATTTTTGCCTGTCTTTTGGATTCCCAAGTGGCTGCTCGCTTTGCTGTTGCCGTCAAACTGTGTGAAGCTTCGGTGGCATTTCCAGAAATGAGATTTGTAGCGCCTTGTCTAGCCTGTCGACCACCGTCATCCTGGCACCTATTTTTGTGCACTTTGCGCATACGGTCACGAAGTCCAGGGCGGTTCCAAGCTTGGCGCTGCTTTTCTTGGATGACACCTGCGTCCCACATGCTCCGCACTCTCTTATATACTTCTGGGTCTTTGATTGGGTTTACGCCTCCGCCTCGCACAAGGTTATACCCATTTGGGTACATAGTGTTGTGCTCGTCTATCATTGCGTCTTCAAGCTCATCAAGCTCTTCTTCTTTGCAATACAGCAAGATTTCTTTCTTCGTGTTTTTCCACCCATACAACTGGATTGCGTTGTTGATTGCTCTGCAATTGCTCTTGCCTGACTGATGCTTCTTGAAGCGCTTTGCAACGTTAACTGACTGTCCCACATACGCCTTTCCCGTTGGACACGTGATCTTGTAAATGGCCGGCTTTCTGACACATGTGCCCTTCCCTGTTCGCAGTTCCCCGGGTACACCAGTGACAACTTGGCCGAGAAGGGGATCCATGAAGTCAACGCGCGTCGCTTTGTTCTTGTCGCTGCGGACCACCCCCTGGTTTCTGCCATCAGCGAAAATGCTGAGTAAGTTGCCACCAACACCTTGCCCAACACCACCTCCATTGCTTTGGCTGTCACTAACAACCATGCCTTTGTTCGTGTCTTTGACCTCGCAGCAAGCTTCAGATGGGCGAAATCTCGGTGCGTTGCCCAAAATTGTCGCATAGACAACACCGTCTTTGTGAAACACACTGCACCTGCTTTCTGGACCAATGCGAATGACTTTGGCTGACACCTCCGTCATTGGACTTGTGCGCTCGCAGATGATGCCGGAGGGCCTTGTGTACGCTGCCAAGCCTCAAACTCCTCCCATTCCTTTGCCCACAATGCCTGAACATCCAGAAGCTTGTCTGGAGTACGGGTTTTAGCGACGTACAATGCATTGCATCTAGCTTGCTTCATGAATGCCACGGCTTCCTCCAGTCCCATGCTTGCCACGCGTTCCGCCCGCTTGCGATTTGCATGATCGCGTCGCTGGTTGCTGATGCGCACACTCTCCTTGGCTTTGAGAGATGCAATTGCATCTGGATTCCTAGTTGGAGGACCAGCACCATACAGTGCTGCTACTTCAGCAAACGGATTACGCAATGAGCCCTCTGGAAGCTTTTCAGCTGCAAGGCGAGCGTGGCGGTATGCGTGGCGCCATGCATCGTAGTGGGCGCGGTTGGCTGCAATGCAGATGGTCTTTGATGCGCTGGCTCAATTTCTGCACTGTCTGGCCAACATACCCTTTGCCATTCTTGAATCTGACCAAATACAATATGCCCATGCGTTTTGCCATCGCAGGAAAATCTCCCAGGGCCTTTACGAGTCGATTCTTCCTCTTGTCAAGACGCAGGTCGAGTCGCAGGTGCGCCCATGCCACACTAGCGAACCCAAGCACGCATTTGTGCACGCTTCCTATACTCACGCCTGCCTGGCGCCTTTCGCAGATCAAGGTCCGCGACTTCTCGCGCGCCACCGTGTCCATCACCCCGGCCGAGTTTGCGTCGTGGGCCGACGCGCGCGCCGAGCTGCTCACCGAGGCCAAGCGGCCGCTCAAGGCCCAGCTCGAGGCCGAGATGGCGACCGCCGCCAACGACGCCGAGACCCGCAAGATCCGCGCCGCGTTCGACCAGCGCGAGAAGGCCATCGAGGTATGCATGCATTCATCAAAACGGCCCTGTCCCAGACGTCCTTTTCAAGCCACTGACATTCGCTGTTTTTGTTGCACATGTGACGCTACTGTTTGTCAACGTACAGCACGAGATCGATCACAGGCCGCTTGAGATGCACCTCTCGCTTGGCGTCAACTACGTGAGTACAACGCCTTACCCACTGTCCACCTGCCCGAATCCATCTACACACATTTACAATCTGACATGCAACTCTTGTGTTTTGGCAGAATTTTCTGACAAAATAAACGGGCCCTGGCTCGCAAGACAAGATCGGACTGGCCGCGTCCGCAATAGTGGCACCCCCTCTCTCTCTCTGGTAGGGTTGTGTACGGGATAATAAAAAGATAAACTTAAAACAAATTACCACTTTTCATTAAAATTTGTGCACTGCGACGCAAGGTGTGTGGTTTTCGTCAAACAACGAACCCCTGTTAATGTCTTCTGGTTTGAGGACACCTTCAAGCACGTTGTATTCGAAAGCAGGAGCAGAAAATGGATCTTTCAACAAGACTTTATCATCGTTGCCAAAATCAGCCCAGATCTCATCTTTGAAGATTTCAGCCGAACATAAAACCAGGTTGGCAAGTGTATCTTGGTGGTAGTACGGCCTTTTTTTGACAGGTGAAGGTGCAACAATGAGAACATGAGAATGAAGGCCACCAAAAAGAAAGCGGCTCCGAAAAAAATCAATAGCTTTTTCGTTGAATGGATCAATACCGTTTTGCTTTTCAATTTCACATGCCTTCTCCATTGCATCAAAGATGGATGTGAATTCTTCACCGGTCGAATCTAGACGTATCCTGATTTTCGGGTTGTATGAGTCTAGCGTCGTGCCCTTTTCGTCGAACAAGTCCATGTCCACGTTTGCGTTATATTCCAAGATCGTAAACACTGGCTTTCCCGTGTAATCTATGTTGTCGTCCCAATGAACACCCTCAACAGAAAACTGAAAGATGACACACTGCAATGGCAAAACAACATTGGACGTGAAGAATTCGCTCATCATATTATTGAAAAGGTCGCATCCGTCATCATCCAACATCACTTCCGGGTCTTTCATAAGACTGTGCGCCAAGCGGTACCATCCTCTGCACACACATTTCATGATAACCAGAAAGTCCAGCGAGCGCATGTGCCAACTATAGTACTTATCGGCGCACCAGAAGATAGCTTTGAACATCGTGTAGAGCTTTTCGTCGTCATCGATGAACATGAGTCCTGCAAATCCGGTGCTGATAATGTGCGGTCGCAGATGCGACGGCGCCGCTTGAACGTGTTTCCCCTACCCGGTCAACCCTCGACGAACGTCTTTGTTTTGGTGGCAAAAATTATCAATCCCATTTACTCGCACTTCCTATGGCCTAGCGCAACTGGCGCCGAGACCCTCACTGCTCACCCCTACTACGCTCAAACCGGAGCACCTCGACCGTAAAGGACCCGACGTGCTAATAGAAATACTTTCCACCCGGTTGCCATTCACACAAAATGACCAGTTTCCATTTCGCTGCTGACTGCCGCTGCCTCTGTCGCCTCTGCCATCCGCGCCACCACGGCGAGGTCGGCGGCGTCGTCGACGGCGTTGATGGCCTGGCGTTCGACGTGCGTCAGTAGGGCGTCGCTCGTGGGCCAATGGCCGCTTGCGCGGTCGTAAAGGCGCAACGCCTCCTCGGCGGCCTCGGTTGCGACATCGGCGGCGATCCGAGAGGCTGATACGGCATCCAGGCCGTGGTCATGCCGGAAGGCCCAGGCGCTCGGAGAGGCGCCAAAGGCGAGATCGGCGCAGCCTCGCAGTTTGCGCTGGATGTCGGCAGCTTTGCTCTGGTCCATGAGGTGCTCATTCCATCGCGTTTCCTCGAAGTTGAAATCGTGCGCCACCGCCTCGAAGGATTCTTGCGCCTCGTGACACTCGATCTCGAGGTCCCCATGATCCTGCAGCGGCATCCGTTTCCTGGCGATCTCGAGATCCAACCACAGAACACGGGCCTGTGAGCTGGCATGCTGCAGCTTGTACTCCGCTGCCTTCCGATCTGCCTGCCGCTGCTCAGCCAGGTCCTTGCGACGCGCCTCCATGTCTGCAAGCGCTTCGAGCAGCTGCCGGATCCGATCTGCAAAGGCGCCGTGTGTGTCGGCGGAGGGCGCGTCCCTCGACTCGAGGTCCGACATCAAACGCTCTTGGATCCAAGCGAGCTCTGTGCCCCCCACACCACATAGCAATTTGCATACACTTCTCATGGGCAATCAGGACTAGCGCCGGACAAACTGGCACCGAGACCCTCACTGCTCACCCCTATTACGTAGCGCCGGAGAATTTCACCGCTATGCTGTACATTCCTACACGCCGCGAGCGTTACTACGCACCCCACTACGCCGCCATGACCAATCCGCACCGCTTCGAGTACACGGACGACGTGGACGATCGCATACTGGAACTGGTCAAAATCCACGGCAGGAAGTGGAGATTCATCGCTGCCAAGCTAGACAACGTGATCTCCGACGACGCAATCCGCAACCGATACATGCGTCTGCTGGGCATAACGCCCAAACCCAGCGGTCGCCACTCTCCGTCCAATTCCGTTTCCAGGAGGCACTGGAGCGAGGAGGAGGACGAGCAACTCGCGCGCGCCGTGCAGCAGTACGGCATGAAATGGGATCAAATTCGCACATTTGAGTTCCCAGAGAGGACGCGCCAGTCCCTGCGCAACCGCGCTCAGCGCATGGGCTTCAAACTTCTAATACTGATGACGAGCGACGCGATGCAGTGAGTCTTGGTGTGTCGTGAATCTCATTGTACGCCGCGCGCTGTGCGCGTATTCAGGGACAGGGACCCCAGTTCGCCGAGAGCGTGCCGGTGGATTCGTCAACACTCAGTCCCTCGTAGAATATGTGGTGGCAATCAACGCCTCCAAACCAATCTGAGAACTTACGTGTAAGACTTTCGTAGTGACTGACACACTCCCAAAGCTGCTTTACGGTGAAGTACTTCCCGTTGGGCGCATTGTACTTGACTTTTGGCGCAAAGCGCGTGAGACCGCACGACAGCGTCGTTGTGCCCGCCTTAAGCGCAACGCGGCGCAGTTCGCCGCGCGTGAGTGGGCGAAACGGCCTGTCGTCTCCCAGCCCCGTCTCGTCGTCAAAGAGCTCGGGGTTGCTGAGACGACACGACATGTAGTCGGCAGCCGTAGGCACGTCACCCACCGAAGACACGTCGTCGGCGTCCGAATCTGCAGACCCGCACACTTCCATTCGATGCTCGCTCTCTCGCCCGACAAACTTGATGTAGAGCACGCCTTGCAGCTCGGAAAAGAAATCGGATGGTGCGGGTGGCGGCATTGCTGGTTGTGGGGGTTTTACAAGGTGGTACAGTCGCGACGGCAGTGTGGCGATTACACTCGTCATCAGGTCCTCCTGCGTCTTGAGAGCCAAGGTAAGAGCACTTTCGTTCCGGTCATGCACCTTCACGACCGGCAGATACAGGGACTCCTTTAATATGTGGCAGTTCATGCTGACGTGAATGTCGCGCATGAGTCTATCCTCGACAGACGACGCTTCCAGCTTTGCATGCTGGTCGCTCTCCATGCAGCGCACGATTAGGTCTCCCACCTCGTACAGGGCGTGCACCAAGCGGTGCGCCACGCCAGACCCCTTCAACAGAATCGGCTTGGTGAGTTCACTGACAAGAGCAGGGGCGTTGGCGACGCACGACCGCCCTAGGGGCTGTGAGGGTCGTTCGTAGTCTTCGCCGCTTGTCGCCCACTTTAGGACAGCCTCTGACTCGTTCGGGTGGTCCTTCATCCAGCAGACAGTGTCCTTCATGACGCGCTCTCCTTGGTCCAGCTCCTCCCATATGACGACCACCGCGTCCAACAGTGCGCGACACTCGCCAGGGAGCTCCTCTTCCATGATCGCATGCATCAGTTCCTCGTACTTGCCGGCGCCTAGGCCATACAGGCTGCGCACGACGACGTAGTCGATCATGGGTCGGAATCGCATGGCGGCCTACCGTACACCAATTTTAAGCTACCCGTTAGGTGACTTGCCGTATACCCGAGCGTTCCGTGGCGCCGGGCTTTTGAACGTGAAGCGCACCATCCGGCGCCACCAAATGTAATACAAATGTAATACCATGGCAACACGTATCAAACGAGTTAGCATAGAAACGACACACACTCGACCGCCATGTCGACAGTGCCGAACTCTGTACAGTACGCACCACCCGCTTTGCCGGACAAGCGAGTAGTCAACTTTGACCCTAAAGGGGCACTGTGGCGTGGCGTGCAAAACGCTGTAATCACGAGCGAGGACCTGGACGAGAAGTTCAGACTCATGTTCGGACACAAACCGCGACCCGGTGAGCCGCCCATGTCGCCTACATCCAGCCGCTCACCGCAGAGACTGCGCAACGCGGTCGCATCGTGTTCTCCGGCCAACCAGAGCCCACTGCCCTTCCAACAGCAGAAACGCCCCAAACGCCCCTTCTCGTCCGGAATGCCACCCAACGTCCCCGCCACTGACGTCGTGGTGGCCACGCTCGGAAGAGAGATTGCCGCACTCGAAGCCGAGAACAAGCGGCTCGCAACGCAAAACCGCGCGCTCCAGCCTCTGCAAAAGCAGGTCGCAATACTGGACTCCCTCGTCACCGGGTTCTGCAAGATCCGAGTGCAGGAGCGGGCTCGCGGCAAGGAGAACGCATGACGCGCGGTGGCCTCAGTCGGCCGAGCAGGATGGCGACTCGGACTCCCCCGACGAGTCGGCGTCGCTGAGCGGACTGATCATCTCCGCGGGCTGCACCACCGTGGCCACAACGTCGACGGGCTTGTCCAGATCCTCGGACTCCTTGCATACCAGAGGCGGGTTGAAGGTAAAGGTGACCGGGCCGGGGTTGGAGGCGCGCATCGCCTCGACCGCCCCCGGTGGGAAGCACTTGCTCCAGTTGAAACTGTTCATACCGGGGAACTGTCGAACCTTCAAGACAAGCTTCCCGCTGATGGAAAGGTGCTCGTAAGGCTGTGCTTTCTTGTGCCGCTTCGGTGGCGCGAACGCAATGCTAGAAACCGCACTCGGCTCGGCGCCTGCTCTTTCCGGCGCCATGAACAGCTGCCCCGGTCCGTGTCCGAACATGAAGCTGGTCTTTGTGACGTTAGCGTCGTACGAGACGCTCGAAACTCGCTTCATGGCTGTTACGGCTTTAGGACGCCATGTCGTCACAATGCAATAGATAAACCCAAGCGCTATGTAGCGCCGTAAGTCTACTTACACGCGGTCGTAGCGCCGGATATCACCGAGGCGACGGCTCACACTCTAAACATGGCAGATTGTGAACGGAACATGCCGGCAACGGATGGCGCGGATCCCAGCTCAATTTCCCCCAAGGGCATGCGCGTCGTGAAGGCGCTTTGCAGAGGCACGCTGTCCAAGCTTCGCGACTTGCTGAGAGCGCGCAGGGGAAACTTGGTGTTTTTCCCAGGGTGAAGTGCAAACGCTTCTACTTTGTTCACCCGCAGTATCCTGAAGAACTCCTTAAAGTTTGCACGAGAGCGCAGAGAAACATCCCAGTAAACGATGCTGCCGGTGTTGCGCACCTCCGCACGCCCTCCCTCGCGACGGTGAAACTTGATCATATCCTCCATCAAGCCCCACAGCGAACTGTCAAAACTGCGCTTGAAGACCACCTCAAAATTGATGAACCCACCGAATACCACCACGAGCAGCTCAAACCCACTCAGCCATGGAACCCACTTGTTGGCATTGCGCCTGGTCGACACGCCGTTCCAGGGGTGGTTCAACCTGGGATCTCCAGGTTTCTTGCTGCCATTTTCGTACCACCCACAGGTCACACTACAGGTGTCGACTTGCGTGAACCTGGACAGTTGCTGACAGTCGTGTGGGTCGCGGTGTGGCTTGTTCTTGTCGTACATCTGCCCACACAGCTGAAGCAGACAATTTGGGAGAGGAAAGTCTTCAATTTTGGTGCCAACTTCCATGGTGGACCAGCTCACGGCGAGTGCGTGGTCTCTCGCTGCACCGATGAAGCAAAGACGCAATGCGGCGTTGTTGCTGGCGTATGTCTGCAACGATTCAGCGCTGTCGATTTTCCAACCTTGCTGTTGCATGGGCTCGTTGGGTACGACAAACAGCCGCACGTCTAGCACAATGTATCGCGCTGGGCGCAGGTCACCGTCGACCGCAATCCGCTCCTCGATGTGGTCGTCTACCGCTTTACGTAGCTGTTTGTATGTGAAGTCGTTGATTCTCTCTGTCTCGCAGTCCATCACGGTGGCGGATAGCAAAACGTTCTCGTTCGGCAATTCGGTGTTGTTGCCATGGTTCCCCATCGCAAACCACGTTCCGACACCAATATAGTCCATTGTTGGATGCGAGGGCACTGTCAGGCCAGCCTTGGCCAGCTGGACGTTTACCTTGGCAATGGAAGTTCCGGCAGCCCATCGCAGCTCGCTCGCGTTCTTGCTGTTGACGTTTGTCTTGTTCAGCGGGACGAGCTTCTCGCCCTCGACTGTCCCTACATAGTTGCTCATGTACAACCGAAGGCCAGGGGAAGCGCCTTGGCGCTTCAGAAAGTGGCCCCAGCCTCCAGAGACGACATGAGGAAACTTTTCACCCCTGGTTTTGATTTTGCGCACGAAGTCAACAATTTCTTGCTGAGAAGACGGCGCGTGAGCACACAACATGCATGGAAGCGCTCCGGAGCGCACTCTAAGGCGAGAAACATGATTGATCAGGAACACAACATAGACTATGCACGCGAGCGCCGCAAGGGGCAGAATGAGCCACGCCAGCCACTCGTCCTCGCTCTGCGCCAGTCCAACTGGCAACAGCGCAACAAGGATTGCGGGCACTGCGAGGAGTGCAAGCACCCAGACAAACCAAAAAAACGCAAAGAATATTTCGTAGCAATTCATTTCATTCTACTCATTAAAGCACACAAGTATGTTTATCAGCAACATCGAATGCCAAGCCTATCCGGCACAGTACTGCACCTCGCTGTGACGCAGCACTGCACGTCGAGCTCGGGTTGCGCGCTCGCCCTTCTTCTTCTCGCCTTCCTCCAGTGCCGCGCAGAGCTCGACGTCCAGGCGATGAAACTCCGCCTACTCGTCGAGCATCTGGCGGATCGCGTGCTTGCAAGCTCAGCTGCTTCTCAAACCCTTTCTAGCTAAAACCCTGGACCTCCGTGCCCGTGACCAGCCGCTCCGGTAGAGCCGTACACCATGCCGGACGAGAACTCGTCGTCGCTTTTTTCCCATGTGATGCGCGCAATGCCTTGTGCCGCCTTCTGTATGTCTTTTTGGCATCGCTTGCGTGTCTCCTCTGTGGCCACTTCGGCGCTCGGTGCTCGACCCAGACTCGGACACCAGCCCTTACACACGAGCGGCAGTCATGCTTGTTGACTACCACCGCAAGATCACCCCGCTCTGCAATCGCATCTTCTCCGGAGCCTGTGCCGACGAGGCCGGATACACCCCAGAGCGGGCGATGCTCAAGAAGGCGTTTAAGGCTCGTGGCATCTCCATTGTAAGGTGGATGGAAAACAGGGACCCGACTATTCGCCCCATTGTCTTTCCTCCAAGCTACTCTCTCGTACAACGCGTTTAAGGGAGCAGTGCCATCGCGGCACTGGATGTGTCATCTTTCGAGCCCGATGCCTTGTACGCCACCGACACCACGGCAATGGCCGTAATAACGATTCCCACCATGAGGCTGTCGATTGCGGCCCGCGACAGCAGCGCTCCGAGGTTCACACCTTTGGGGGTGCGGCGATTGATGAAGAGGTCGGCGCCCAACGCATACTGTATCACGCCGACCAGGAGCACGAGGCCGCCGACAACGCCTCCCATCCAGTTGCTTCCGTATACCGCAGTCACCGCAAGCGCTGTGCGCACGAACGCAAGCAAAGTACGCTGTTCTGCCAACACGGTACGGTACTCTCCTGGGTCCAGGCTCGACTGCTTGCCGTGGCCTGCGGGTGCGTTTATGGGCACGACCTCCTCGCCGCGCCACCCAGGAGCCAGCTGCATGTCCTCCACCTTTTTATAACGGGTGTTATGCCTGCTTATCGTACACGCACGTTTGCCACGCCACCCGTCACGCCACCCGTCACGCCACCCGTCACGCCACCCGTCACGCCACCCGTTACGCGACCGTCCTTCCGCTCTCGTCCCACACCGATTTGTCTGGCGCCTTGTAAGCCAGACCCTCAAAGCGCCGACTCGACGGTATGCAAAACATTATCGTCGTTGGCTCCGAGAACGTGCGCCAAAACCACTTGCCGCCGGGCGGTGCGTTGGGAGGAGGCCCCATGGCCGTTCGCTCCCGCAGCCGGTCGTTTTTCCGTATTTGTTTGATTTGCTCATCTGCTTGCTTGGTAGCGCGCTTCACTTTCGAAACCTGCTTCTGTTGCGCGTTTTTGGTAGCTCGCTTCATGCTGCGCTCATACGCTTGCTGAGCGCTGCGCCTCTGCTTGTCGAGATTACGGCGGACTGCGTCTTCCTCCTCCTTGGTGCCAAGCGGCAGCGCCAGCAAAGGGAGGTCCTCGACCTCCATCCCATCAAGAGGTTTGATGACTATGCTAATTTTATTCAGCACTATGTTGCATGGCTTTCTATGCGTGCTCATGACCTGCCTCGGCTCGATGATGTAGTTGTTCGCCGCGTTCACACCGCCGTAGTGGCGCAGACCCTTGCGCTCGATCTCGGTATCATCGATGGAGTCGTACGAGATGATTGTCTCCGACATCTGCTTCTCCTCCGCCATGTTTCCGCCAGGCGGCGCTCTGGCGGAACCCCAGACCCCTAAATGTACATTTCGGGAAAATGTACGCTCGATGGTTTCCGCAACCCTTCCGCC
>MDTG01263270.1_pt1 | contig 13735 bp, 11 predicted proteins | sample 811421 | NCBI WGS metagenome assembly MDTG01 (sample SAMN05326645, study PRJNA326480) | marine metagenome | isolation source: seawater | place: Pacific Ocean: South East | collected 2011 | reverse complement strand
AGTTACAATTTGGCTGTCGTAATTCATAAAAATAACTACAATATTTATAATTAATATTGCTAATAGTCCTGTAATATTTCTTATTCCTGATTTGCTTGATAAAATTTCATCTGTATTATCTATATCTCTACATGCAGATCTTAAAATAGGTTTTGACATACCTGGTAAGGTAAAAATTTGAAACAATTCAACAAATGCAATGATTGTTACAAATTGACCATATTGAGTAATTGAAAGAGACTTAGCCACAATGCTAAATGCAATTAGCCTAAGAATCACTTTTAAAAATTGCCCTGAGGATAGATATGCAATATTGCTAATAAATCTATTCATGTTGATTGAATATTATAGGATGGCCTATAAATTATCTAAGTACCTTTTTTGTTGATTTATAACATAATTCATAGTTTTATCTGAGCATCCTAATTCTTTTAGAGTATTTTCAATTTTAATAAAATCTAGTTCAACTATATTCTCTAAAGGTCTCTTATCCATTATAACAATTCCTTTTTTAAGCAAATCCTCGTCAAATTCGATATCAAATCTACTTATTAAATAATCCACAAACGATTCAGGTTTTGATACAACATGTTCAAAATTAAACATCATATTTCTTTTGGACCAATATGCTGCATTATTATTATTTTCTTCAATAAGATTGATTAGTCGTTCTTCTTCTTTTTTATAAGTCTTGCTTTCTTTTAAATTGAACTTATCCCACTCAGTGGTGCCTAAATCTTTTATGTATTCCTGTTCATTATCATTTTTGGCGCCTTCGAATTGAGATAAAAGACTTTCTCTTTTAAAATATTTTGTTGCATCATATTTAAACATCCTCGATAAAGAGATAGATCTCTTAACTCTATTGCTTGAAATCCAAGATGTGAAAAGGTAATAAGGGCTTCTGTAACAATATAATGGATTTGTTTTAATAGGATATTTTTCTTCAAAAATTTCATATATTTGTGGAGCCAAGTCCCATTGAAATATATTCCATATCTTATTTTGATCATTTTCATTTATAAAATTTATGAACTCATGATCCTTGTCGTCCCTTGAGTGCATCTTATTTAAATCAATGTGTGGCATTAGCTTTTGAAGACTATAGTAATCATCTGATCTTAAATTGATGTGTCTGCCAATATATCCATACCATGAATAACACAATAAATAATTCGCAGAAAGGCGAGATAAAGCATCAGAACTAATATCACCGCTATTATAGGCATCAACATACCAATCTAAATCAGGGGTGTTAAAAGGTAATTGAAAATTTTTAACTGAAGAAATAATTGGTATTATTGCGCCTTTACCGCTTCTAGAAGGTCCAAGCAAACTAAGAATATTTAACATTTATATCTCTCTAAAAACATTATAGATCTCTTAGGATTGTTAAAATATCTTCTTTATTAATACCAAATTTATTTATTAAAAAATATTGATCGCCAACTTCACCACAAACTTTGCTATCAAGATATATAGGTTTAACCATTAGTCCCATTTCTAATAAATAAGAACTGAGCCCTCCTGATAAAAGATGTTCCTCAACAACAATAACTTTAGTGAAATCCTTCAACTGGTCATAAACTTTTTTTCTTGTATTTTCACCCCATAATGGCAATGTTCCAAAAGACCAATTTTCTGAAATCTTTTTATCTGAAGTAAAAATGTTAAATATATAACTTGAAATAGATCCTGTTGTTAAGATCAAATTTTTATTATCTTGGTTGCTAATTTTATTAAGAACGCCCGATGATAGATTTAACATTGAATTATTGATATTTGGCTCACCTGATTTATTTATCCTTAGGTATGATGGCTGAGGATTATTCACAAGAAATTCTAAGCATGAACTGGTTTCATAAGGGTCGCAAGGTGCTGCAATTAACATGTTTGGCATTGATCTGACTAAAGAAAAGTCTTGAACTCCATGATGAGAGTAACCTAAATTACCATATGCAAGACCTCCTCCAACTGAAACAATTGTTACAGGCAAATTATGATAATCTATATCATTTCTTATTTGCTCTGCGCATCTGAATAAAGGAAAATTAGCAATTGAGTAGGTAAATACATGATATCCCTCAGATGCCATACCTGCTGCCATACCAGCCATGTTTTGTTCAGCCACTCCAGCATTAATAAATCTATCAGGAAATTCTTCTGCAAATGGCTCAATAACAGAGTACCCTAAATCTCCAACTATCAATGCTATATTGTCGTTGATTCTTGCATGAGATATTAAATTTTTTATAAATGTATTACGCATTTTTTATCTCATTTATTGCCATTTGAAGCTCAGTATCATTAGGAGATTTATAGTGCCATGCAACTTCATTCTCCATAAAACTAACTCCTTTGCCCTTAGTGGTTTTACATACTACAATCGATGGCTTATTTTTTTCTTTTGCTGAAGCATTAAAGGCATTTTTAATATCATTATGGTTATGTCCATCAATCATATAAACATTCCATCCAAAAGAGACTAACTTATCTTCTAATGGCTCGATATTTAAAGTTTCTTGAACAGTAGTTAAGCTTTGGAGGTTATTGTAATCAATTATTGCAATAAGGTTGTTTAGCTTGTGGTGTGAAGAAAACATTAATGCCTCCCAATTGCTACCCTCTTGCATTTCTCCATCACTTAGTAATACATAAGTTTTCCAATTTGATCCACTTCTTTTACTAGCAATAGCCTTACCAATTCCAAATGGCAAACCATGTCCAAGAGATCCTGTTGAAAATTCAACACCAGGAACCTTATGACTTATATGATTCATCAAAATTGACTCATTTTGTCCATACTCATTAAGCATCTTTTTATTGAGTAAATTGATATTTGCTAAAATAGAATAAACTCCAACACATGCATGCCCTTTGCTTAAAATGAATCTATCTCTGTTTTCTTCGTTGGGGTTTGAAGGATCTATATTAATTACATCGGTATATAAAACTGAGAGAATATCTATGATAGATAATGCGCTACCTATATGCGATGCATTAGCGCTGTGAACCATCTTCAGTGCATCAATTCGAGCTTTTTGTGCTAATTCAACTGAATCCATTTATAAGATTATAATGGAAGAAATTAATATAAATAGATTTTACATATAATAGTTTAAAAAAAAACATAATTTTAAAATCGTTATCTTATATAGAATCCCAACCCAAAGTTAGGAAATTGTCAGATACATGGCCAACAGGATGAGGAAGGTCATCTTTCATGTTATAAAAATTATTTATGTCTAGAAGAATAAACCCAGGCATTCTTATGTACAAAAATCTACTGGTTATAGCAGTATTTGGACCTGAAAAGTTTATAATATTTAACGAATTATTATTATTTACATACACAGCACCTTTTAGCAGTTTACAAGTAATTACTGAGTTATATTCATGAATATATTTACTATATATTGCAATATCAATAATAGCATCTGTCCAAATATGCTTAACAGGATTTACTATAAGCACATCGGTATAATTCTCCAAAACAGTTTTTATATTTGAGCAGTTTTGCAAGCTTTTCAATAAACTTAGTTCTTCAGATGTTCTTTTAACAAAGGAAACTTTCTTATATCCATCTAATTCCAGTTTTTTTAGAATGTCAGATTCGCAAGAAATAAAAACCTTTTCTATAGTCTCAGACTTTTCGAGATAATCTAATTGAGAAATTAAATTTGGATAAAAATTAGAATTAATTTTTACCTCATATTGCTCTAAATCTTCCTCCAAATATCCTATGATCGCACAGCTCTTGCTAGTATTTTCCTTAGATTTAAATACACTCTTATAAGCCATTTTTCTATTTAAAAATAGTTTGTCTTCATCATTTGACAGATTATCTTTGTGTCTTCTATATTGAAAAATTAAATCAGGGATAGTTTTGCATGACCATTTAGATTTTATGCATAACCATGTATACAAACCATCTTGTGCATTCACTCCATTTGATTTAAAAGATATTTCTTTTAAGGCATCAGTTCTAAAAAGAGTACATGCTCCATGAAAAGCCTCAATAGCCTCTCCATCATCTAATATCATCCTATTTAGTGCGTTAGATTTTTCGTCGATTTCAACCCAGCTGCCAGAAATCGATCCTATTTTTTTATTAGTTTTAATATGTTTTTTAAGTATTTGGATTGCTCCAGACCGAAGCGAATCATCAGCATCTAATCGGATTATAAATTTATATTTATCTAAAAAATTTTTATATACCCAATCAATAATATCTGTAAGTATCATATGCTTTGAATACAATCTTAAATTAAATTTTTCAGCATATTCTGCAAGAATATCATTTGATTCATCTTTAGAGCCTGAATCAATCAGAATTACATCAGTCTCTGAATCAAGTTGAGAGAAAACACTTTCTAGTGATTGGTTTAAGTATTTTTCATGATTATGAGCAACTATATATAATAAGGTATCTTTTTTTTTCATTACTTTACTCAATCAAATAATATAGCCTAAACTGAATTTTGGTATGCTTTTTTGTAAGAATATTTTAATGCAATGGTTTGTATAATGATACTCAATGACCATGCTGTTAGGTTAAAAAAACCTGATTGCATGCATATATATGTAACTGAGAGCATTAACATAGACATAATACATATTCGATCATTTTTATCAGCTATCTTTGAACATTCATTTATGGCATTTGCAAAATAAATGTATACAAATGGCACTATAAATATTGAAAATAGTCCATACTCTGCAATTATTGCAGTGATACCAGTTCCACCAAATAGATTTTCCGTTTCAATAATATACGGAGAAATGCCCAACATTCCTAACCCTATTGGTATTACTAATAAATGGTCTAAAAAATGTTGCATTGCTAGGGCCCATGGATATAGCCTCACATACAAAGATGAACCCTCAAGAGAAAATTCTGCAGATTGACGAACAGCAATAATATCCAAAAATGAGAAATAATCCAAAAACACTCCAATAAGTGGTGTTAAGATAATTACCGATATCAGCATTGCCTTTAAAGTAAGCTTCATTTTGTAACTAGTCAAAAATATTGAAAGTATTGCTATTCCAACAAATGGATAGAAAGCATTTGATTTTGCACTTATATATAAAAATATTAATAAAACAATAAAACTTATAAGTGAAAACTTTCTAAAATAAGAGTAAATAAAAAAACAAATCAAAATAATATAAGTATAGTTTACAAGTTCAAAATGAAATCCAGCAAATCTTGTAAGACCATCATAAAAAACAAATTCTGGTATTGGATTAAAGAAATAGAGAAAAACACTTGCTATCAATGAGATAAGGACGATGATGCTAAAGAATTTCATTAGTTGTTCGGCTTGTGAAATGCTTATTCTCTCTGCAACAACGACAATTAAATATATAAATAGTAATTTTGGAATTGAAAATTGTAATAATACCTTTATTCCATCTGAAAAATTTACCGTTCCTCTAATAATTGATATTATGTCAAATACAATTCCAAAGAAAATTACAATCAATAGTATCTTATTAATACCCCTCAAAGGTTTGTATAATTTCTTTTCTAAAACAAGCCATGCAACAAACAACGGAATAATAAAAATTGTAATTACTAGGCTTCCTGTATCTTCACCAAGATTGAATAATTGAGGAAAATTACCAAAAGGCAACATTAATAAAAAAAGAAGTAAAAAATTTTTTATTCTAAATTTCATTTAATCTTCAATATGAGCCTTGTTAATATAGAAGAACTAAAAAATAAAGCTTTTAAAAATAATCTAGGGGAAAAAATCAATTTAAGAAATGAAAAGGGGTTCCTTGATAAAAGAGCTTCAGCATAATTTCTGATATTAATTTCAGGCTTTACAAAATTGAAAGGATGATCATTTGATTCTAAATAATCAAAATAATTAATAAACCTATTTGCCATTCTTACTCTTTTCAGGCGATTAAAATTCTCAAGAGAGCCATAATACTGATTCTCATGTTGTCGATATACGTATATTGATTTTTCATAATATGAAATAGTATTAGCCTCAGCTGCAATTAGATTTATCCAAATATCCTCAAAAGGAAGAGCTTCAGGTATGGGGAAGTACTTTTTAAGAAGCGAGCGCTTAAAAATGTACATGGCTTTGGGGATGGATCTTAATTTTCTTTGAATTTCAATTGGGTTCTTATTAATCCAATCTCCAATTTTTATATACTTCTTTTTATTATCTGAAAGAGAATTATAATCATGATACAAACAATCAAAATTAGAAGGTAAATCTTTAAGCGTACCTTCAATTAAGTCATCGCCATCAATAAATTTTATATAGTCATTCTGACTATGGCTAACTGCAATGTTTGTTCCAGATATTTTTCCAGATGCAACATTCTTTAGAATTTTAAATCTTGAATCTTTTTCTGCATATTTTTGTAAAATTTTAAGAGTTGAATCTTCAGAGAAGTCATCTACAAAAATAAATTCACACTTATTAGAAAATTCTGTTACTTCTAATAATGAATTTATGAGACTTTCTATAAACTTTTCCTCATTTTTTACTACACAACAGAAGCTTAAGGTATTTGGATTCATAAAGAATCTAAAGAGATGATATCTACATTAGTATCTAAAGATGTATTAAATTTTGTAAAAACAACATCAACTTTATTAAGCATGTTTTCAAGCTTATCTTCGATTTGATAATTTGAGCCTAAAACATTATCAAGCTCATTTCTTGAAACACTATCATCAAAAATAAATATATTTTTATTTCTAATACTTTTAATTAGTCTAATCATATAACTATTTCTAATGTCTCCAGAACCTTTTTTAAATTCAAGGCCATAAAAACCAATATCTTTATATGTTAGATTTTCTATCTTATTTATAATTAAATTAATTTGGTTTTCATTACTTATATCTATTTGATTTATTACTGAAAATTCTTTAACAGAATCATTAAGAGAATTTGAAAGTGCAATGGTATCTTTCTTTAAACATGGTCCACTGAAAGGTTCGCCTGGCGAAAGATATTTTGAAGAGATATTTAACTTTGTATCAGTACAAAATATTTTCATTACATTTTGAATATCGATCATGTTGGCTTGTTTTAAATACTTAAGCTCATTTGCAAATGTTACCTTTAAAGCATGAAATGCATTACTAGCAATTTTTACAGTTATAGCCTCGGCCAAATTACAAGAGTTAATATTTTTAAAATTATTTGCAACTTCTTTATAAAATTTTGTATCGGTAACATTATTTCCAGCTAAAATTGTGAAAGCTGGATCAAAAAAATCATTCCAACAGCTCCCCTCTCGCATAAACTCAGGAAATAAAAAAAAATTATTGCCAGTTTTGGATACCTTATTCTCAAGTTTAGTAATTGCTTCGACATCATCGGTGGTTGATCTTAGCCAAATATTTACATCATTAGATATATTGCAAACCTCACTGATTGCATTTTCTACCACTGATAAATCAAGTTTATTACTCTTTAAAGGGGTCTCTACACATATTAAATAATCTTTATAATCATCTGGTAATAGAGATACATTATCGATAAATTTAATCTTATCATTTTTATCAAATTTTTCTTGAAGATCATTATCAAAGAATGGAATTTTTCCATCTCTAAAACCATCTAATCTTTTAATATTTTTTTCAATACCAGTAACTTCAAAACCTAATTTAGAAAAACCTAACATTGAAGTGGTCCCTACAAAGCCTAACCCTAGAACAGCTAATTTCATATAGCTTCCTTCAAAAGTATTTTTGTAACCAAAATATCTAATTCTTTCATTTTTTGAATATCACTATTTATATTATTTTTATCGTTAATTAGTTTTGAAATATGTTGCCAAGTTGAATTAAAACCCTTATCAAAAACATTCAATATGTTATTACGCTTATTATTGATTATTATGTCTGTCTTTTTAAAGTCTGTTATTTCAATACTTTCTTGTTCAAAATTCAATCTAATTAGTTCCTTAAAGCCTTCAGTTGCTCCCATGGTTGTATATCTAATAAATGCAGATGAACCATTCTCAAATGATATTAATATATTTAAGTTTTCTCTATGTTGAGCGTTATCAATATTATCGTTTTCAACATAAGAAATGGAACATGGATTGCCTAGAAGATATAAAGAAAGATCTATATGATGACACATTTCACCAATCAATCTACCTCCTTCACTATAGATTGAATCATTAATATCTTTTTTTTCAACTTTAAAAGTGCAATCTAAATGGAATGGTCCGTCTTTATTTATAATATTTTCTTTCAAGATTTCAGTATGTTTTGAATATCTTCTATTCATAAAACAAAAAAAGTCAGATTTATTTTTTTTATCAAAATCAATAATGCTATAGAGTTCCTTTCTATCAATACAGAGAGGTTTATCAACAATAACTAATTTATCTTTAGATAAAAAATCTAATAAATTTGAAGCATGAGATGCATGATTTGAAGATATAACTACAGTTCCATTTTCATTTTGAAGTAATTCTTTTTTATTTAAGATTCTTACAGAAGAGTTATTTATTGGAGATCGATTAAAAATACCAGATAGATTAATACCCTCTACAGAGGATATGTTAGGAATGTGTGCTTCCTTTGCAAATTCAGAGAAACCAAAAATTGATACATTTTTATAATTAATTTGTTTACTTGAATTATCTAAGCTTGGGGTTGACTCGTATTTTTCTTCATCAAGCTTATCAAGAGTTTGCCAATCTAAGATTAAGCTATAACTTTTATTATCTTCCAGCGATTTTATTAATGAGTCCTCAGATGATCCATCTATTGAATATGTATCTATAAAATCTGTTGAAATTTTCTTAGATTCTAGTAGTGATATATATCTCTTTACATTTGATCTAATGTCCCAAGTGTTAGATATTCTTGGAAAATCTTTACTTAAAATCTCGTAATCATAAATTCCTCTTCCCGGACCATAGCTATGAGGTGACATAAAGTTTAATTGTTTTGCGTAAAATACATTTCGCGGGCAGTTAAGGTCTGCAGCACCTAACATTAGAATATTTGCATTGAATTTTGCAGACTCTCCTATGGCATCCCAAAAATCCTCATCAAGAGTTGGTGTTGCAACGAAAATATGATCAAATTTATTTGAGATTTGTGATGATTTAAATTCATCTACATTTAAACATGAAGACGAGCCATGGTTTTTTGCTTGTTCAAATTTCCATTCATCAATATCGACAGATGTTATATTAACAGCTGATAAATTTAAGAATTGAATTAAAAACTGTCCGATTAATCCACATCCAATTACTAATGCATTTGAACCAATTATTGGGTTGGCCATTAGAGTGCTATTTAATGCTATGCAAGCTATTGCCGCAGTACTAGCACTTAATGAATTTACTTGATTCCCAATTTTTATACATAACCCAGCTGGCACAACAGAGTATTGAGAATGATTTGCAGAAGATCCAAGAGAAACAACTTTATCGCCAATATCAAAATTATTAACATTTATGCCTTTTGAGACTACGACACCTGAAGAAGAGTATCCCAAACTTATTTCTGATGTACGTTGGTTCTTAAGTTTATTAAATAATGTAGAAAAATCTTTTTCTGATATTAATTTTAGAATTTTTGTATGATTTTCTATTATCTTTTTTGATAAAGACTTCTGATGATTCTTTACAGTACTTGATTCGGTTCCTTTCGAATAACAACTACCAATGGTCTCAATTAAAACATCATTTTCTCCAATACTTGGAAATGAATGCTCTGCCAGTTTAATACCTGATGATTTAGATATTAGTTTAAGCATTTAATATCCCATTTGAGTTTGTAATCTATTGATTTTTTAAAGTTCATAACTAATAAATATGCCCTACTTGGCTCTGAATATGTTTTAGCAATAACAGTTGGTTCAATATTATAGTTGAATAACTCATTACAAGATATTTTGATTATCAAATTTTCAAATTTTAAAGATATTGCAGTTGTATTGTATTTGTTAATTATAGGAAGAGATGTTAAGAATATATTCATGCTAGAGTTTCTGATGAATTTAAACTCATCTTTAATGTTGACTGAATTTAAAGAAAATTCTCTGGTCCAAGCTCCAGAGGAAATTTTTTGTGATAGTGTCAAAATGTCATTTGTATGTAATGTGTTATTTTTAGATACAAATTTCTTTTCAAAATTATTTAAGTGAATCATGGATTCTGAATTTTCAGGAGAGGGGGCGTTATGAAAATGAGATTTATCAAAACGCATAGATGGATCTGAATAGCTTAGGGTTCCTGGATCAACAATAAGCGCCTGTTTTCCATCATATAAATTAAAATGTCCAAAATCATCATGATAATGACCTAAGGAACCATAGTCATATACCTTTCTATGATTAACAATTAGCTTGATATCATCCTGAATAATAAGAGCAATATTATCTTTTAAATCAAATTTGTGACCATTAGTAAGATTTTCAGAATATCTTTTATATTCCAAATCTAGGTCCACGCTGGGAAGAAATATTGTTCCATCTTTGTCACCAAAATTTAGATTTTGTAGGTCAAGATTGTCATCTACTGATGAGCATAAGGCTTTAAAAAGATTTAAAAAAATTTTTACATTTAAATTATGATTTATTAAAAATAATATCTTTAAAGTTGCATTAGCTATTGAATGGGAATAAAAGGAAGATCCCTCCATTAGATATCCATCTACCGAAAATTTACATTCAATATACTGTAATAAAAAATTCAATCTCTTATCAATATTATTCGATAAGTTATTTAAATATAGGATTTGGAAAAAAAGACAGAACATAAAATGATTATTGCTTTCATCTCTAAGAATAAGACCTTTTCTTTTAAAGTACATATCAGGCGCAAGGTAATTCAAAAAATAGGTCTTTTTTAAAAATTTCCTAATTAGAGATATCTCATCTTTAGAAAATTTATCTTTATTATTTTGATAAAAAATCAGTATATTCGATGCTCTTAATGAGCACTCCATCATATTTTCAAAAATTATTAATTCTGATTCTTTAATGTTACTTATCCAAATTAGGAGATCATCCAATCTGGTTTTAAAAGGAAGTCTTGTATTATTTAAGAAATCTAACCTATGTAGCTCCCACAAAGCTCTCTTATCTTTATTCAGGCAATAACTTTTATGAGCTTTATATAATTTATCTATAAAAAGTTTATATGAGGATATTTTTTGAACTTCATTTAGTGTTTTATTATTCATTAGACTAAAAGAGTAAAAAAATCTTATTAGGAAAGGTCTTAAATCGATCTTAAATATTCTCCTAAAAAGAATATGTAAAAAGAAAATTATCTTATATGTAAACATTTCTTGAAGTTATCAATATCCATATCTATAGTTTTAATTAGGTCTAAAAGCGCTGTCTTATTAAAGATTGGCTCATCATTTTTAATAAGACTTTTGGTTTGTTTGATGATTGAATGATGATTTGGAGACGAATAAAAACAAAGCTCTCTATAAAATTCTTTATTTTCAATGCTGTCATTAACGATACATATCTTTTGATTTAATAAAGCTTCTCTAGGGGCAAATAAAAGATTATATTGTCTTGAAGTCATTGCTAAAATTATTTTTGATCTTTGTAATAAGTCTAAATATTCATTTCTATCTAAGAATCCAGTGAAAAATTTAGATATCTCATCTATATTTAATTTAAGTTTATTTTTATCGCCTGTTATCTTAACTTTATAACCAAGTGAATCTAACTCTTTGGCAGTCTGAATGAATTCATCAATAGGTTCATCTTTATTCATGCTAGAAATTATAAGGAGATCATTATCAAGGATTTTTGTCTTATTCTCAGAATTACTAAAATGAATTTTTGGAAATGGCGAAGGACAATATATTGAATTTTTGATGATACTCAGAGAGTTTTTATTGTGAACCAATGTTTCAACTCTGAAAATATATTTAAATATATAGATCACTACTAATTTGATAAAAGTTTTATGGCTATAAAAATTTATATCGATGTAAGAATTTACATGGCAATCTAAAAAAATCTTATATTTCTTAAAAAAGAATAAATTCGAAAAAACAAGGCAAAAAATCGGAATAAAATTTCCATCATATTCAACAATAAGCTTTGATCTCTTTTCAAACAACCTAAAAAAATTAAATAGCTTACAAAAAACTTTGATGGAGATGCTTTTATAAATATTTACTTCAAGTGGAATATCTATTAATTCGATATCGAGATAATTTGGTAAAGCATTGGATCTTGGACTTTTATGAAGTCGGAGATAAAAAATATTCTGATTTAGGGATTTAAGTTCTCCTTTTAAACTACCTGTCATATAAATTTGATGATATTAGAGATTATATATCTTTATCAAACTCTCCATGTTCCTCAACTTGCTCTAATATCCATGGGTAGGTTTTTTTAATACCGTCCTCTAAAGATTCAGAAACTCTCCATCCAATTTTATCTTGATAAAGGGTATTTTCTGAATTCCTACCTCTTACACCCGTTGGCCCTGGTACATTTTTAATATTTATTGTCTTATTAGAAATGTTAATTACCATTTTTGCTAAATCATTGATTGAAATCATTTCGTCTGATCCAATATTAACTGGTCCTTGAAAATCCGATCTCATAAGTCTTAATGTAGCTTCAACGCATTCATCAACATATAAAAATGACCTAGTTTGAATACCATCACCCCATATTTCTATTTCACCATTATTTTCTGTCGATGCAACTTTTCTACATATGGCAGCAGGTGCTTTTTCTCTTCCGTTATTCCAAGACCCTTCAGGCCCAAAAATATTGTGATATCTTGCTACCCTCACATCAATGCCTTTATTCCTGGCTACTGTTAAATATAATCTTTCGCTAAAAAGCTTTTCCCAACCATATTCGCTATCAGGTGCAGCAGGATATGCAGAATCTTCTTTGCATTCTGGATTTTCTGGGTCTAATTGGTTGTATTCAGGATAAATACAAGCTGACGAAGAATAAAATATTCTAGTAATTTCTTGTTTTATACAAGCTTCAATAATATTTAGGTTTATTTGAGCAGAATTATGCATGATATCGTAATCATTCACGCCAACAAATATAAAGCCTGCGCCTCCCATATCAGCAGCTAGTTGATATACTTCATCAAATTTTTGATCGACTACTTTTGAGCATACATTTGGATCTCTTAAATCTCCAACTACAAAGTCGTCAGCTTGAGTTTCTGCATATGGAGGATTTTTTAAATCTGCGCCTTTAACCCAACAACCTTCAGATTTTAATCTGTTAACAAGATGTGCTCCAATAAAGCCCCCAGCTCCAAGAACTAAAACTTTTTTCATACTGACTCCATAAATATGTGTAAATTATAACCGTTCATCTACATCAGGTATATTAAATGATCCTGTAACATCATAAATTGCGGATTTATTCTTACAGAAATTTTTAATATTTTCTATTCCAATATCTAAAAATAGTTTATGTTTAACAGCAAATATTAATCCGTCATAATAATTATTTTTTGGATTATTGATGACGTTTATATCATTTACTTCAGGAAGTGATTTATCAATATTTGGATCATATACATCTACTGATACACCTGATGAAGCTAACTCATTAATAACATCAAAAACTTTTGAGTTTCTAATATCTGGACAATTTTCTTTAAAAGTAAGTCCCATAATTAGAACTTTGGAAGCTTTAACATCAATTGATTTATCAATCATAATCTTTACTAATTTTGCCGCTACAAATGATGCCATCATATTATTAAGCCTTCT
>MDTG01133380.1_pt1 | contig 13735 bp, 8 predicted proteins | sample 811421 | NCBI WGS metagenome assembly MDTG01 (sample SAMN05326645, study PRJNA326480) | marine metagenome | isolation source: seawater | place: Pacific Ocean: South East | collected 2011 | reverse complement strand
GCGCTCCGCCGGCCGCGACCGCGGCCAGGCAGGCGAGGAGGAGCGCCCGCCCGGCCGGCGGCGCCGCCCGCGCGCTCACGGCAGCGCTGCTTCGACGGCGAGGGCGAGCCCCCGGCCCGGCGCGTCGAGGCCCGAGCCGTGCTCCCGGTAGCGGCTATCGAGCACGTTGTCGAGGCCGACGGTCACGGTCCAGCGTTCGCCCAGGTCGCGCTCTGCGCGCAGGTGCCAGGCGGCCCAGCCGTCGGTCCCGTTCGGGTCGATCCGCGGGTCGAGTACATCCCGTGGACTGAGCCGGTCCTGTTCCGCCGCGAACTGAAGCACCGCGCGGCCGCGCCAGGGCCCCGCCGGATCCCAGGCCAGGGCGAGGCGGCCATTGAACGGGGGAATGCGGTCACCGGGGACGGTGGTGCCGTCACCGGACCGGTCCTCACCGCGGGTCCAGTTCGCCGTGGCGTCCAGGGCGAGACGCGGTGACAGCTGCGCCCGCAGGCCGAGCTCGGCGCCGTGGAGGCGGGAGCGGCCGATGTTCTCGCTGGTGACGACGATGCGGCCCGTGGAAGTCAGCTCGCCGGTCTCGACGCTGGTGATCCGGTCCTCGTAATCGAGGTGGAAGAACACCAGTTCCGCCCGCGCAGCCTGGCCCTCCCAGCGCAGGCCGATATCTGAGCTCAGCACCGTTTCCGGCCCCAGGTCGCTGTTCGCGACATTGAAACGGTTGCCCGGCCGCGGCCCGAGTGTGCCCAGGTCGAAGATATTGGGCACGCGAAAACCCTCGGCGACGTTCGCCAGCAGAGTGAAGCCGCCGCCCAGCGCCTGGCGCAGGCCCAGCTGCAGGCTGAGGTCGTCGGGTTCGAGCCGCGCGCCGGGGTCCAGGGCCGTCGCGGCGAGCTCCACGCGGTAGCGGCTGTAGCGGCCGCCAAGCTCGATGCTCGTGCCCGGCCCCGGCGACCACGCGTGGGTGAGGAACAGCGCGGCGCTCGCCAGCGTCGAGCCGTCCGGGAAGCGCGCACCGACGACCGCCGGTTCGGCGTCGCCGGCCGCGACCTGGCGCGCGCTGTGCACGGTGTCACTGGTCAGGTCCATACCGTAGCGGGTGCGGTACGCCCCGGACCAGCGCTTCGCCAGCACCAGCGACGCGCTGTAGAGGTCGCTGCGGTTCTGCTCCGTGAACAGGAGCGGGCTGCCGAAATCGCGGGTCTCGCGGTCATCGATGATGCGCTGCCAGCCCAGCTGCAGCCGCGCCTGGTCCGCCCAGGGCCGATCGACGGCGGGTTCGTACACCAGGCCGAGGAAGGACCGCTCATTGGGTGAGAACTCGAAGACAGAAGACGACGGTTCGACCTGCCCATACCCCGGCACCAGCTCATCGACCCGCGGCGTCGAAGGCTGCTCCAGGTGCTGCGCCAGCAGGCGCCACTCGCCGCCCGCCGGCAGGCGATGGCGCGTCATGAGGTTGACGCCCCGGCTCTCGTAGCCGCTGGGCGCCACCGTTTCGCCGCCCCCGGTCTCGCGGTCGTCGATGGCCACCCATTGCGCCGCCAGCTCCACGGCGTTGTCCCTGTCGCCCCAGGCCACACCGCCGGTGCCCTGGCGGCCGTTGTCGCTGGACACCCAGGCGGCGCGGCCGAAGGCTGTCAGGGGCCGGTCGAAGGCCGGCGGGCGGGTCACGACCTGCACCGCACCGCCCATGGCGTCACTGCCGTAGAGCGTCGCCACGGCGCCGCGGGCGACCTCGACGCTGGCGATGCCGGCCGTCGGTACCAGCCCGAGGTACTGGTTCGGGGCGCTGCGGTAGAAGGCGTTATTCAGGCGGAAGCCGTCCACGAGGTGCAGCACCTGGCTGCCCTTGAGACCGCGGACGATGGGAATGCCCTGGCCCGGCGTAGTCTGCTGGACAAAGGTGCCCGGCATGCCGCGGAACAGGTCCGACGGCAGCACCGGTGCGGTTTCACTGGCATCGGCCGGGAGCCGGCGGCTCACGGCGACGCTGGCGCTGCGGGCCGGGGAAGCGAGGCGCCGGGCAGTCACCTCCACGACCTCGAGCGCCGGCGCTGCCGGTGCGCTCTTCGCGGCAACGGGCGCAGCCGCCGCCAGGCAGAGGCCGGCGAGAGCCAGCCGCCGCGCCCCGCAGGCGCGCCGGCGGCGGCGGTTGCTGGTCACTCCCCGGCCGGGACGACCTGGCCGGTGCTCCAGGGAGCGCCGGCCTCGAGCAGCGCCGCGCGCAGGGCAGGCAGCTCCGTCTCGAGGATGCCGTTCAGCTGCTCGCGCAGCGGAGCGAGCGCCTCGCGCGCGTAGGCGAGGGACTGCCGGTGTGCCGGCGTCGGCCCGTAGCTGGAACTGCTCACGCCCATCTTCGCGTGGGACAGCCAGTTGCCGACCCGGTGTACCTCGTCGGCGCCGATGGCCTGCTTCGAGCGGTGGCCGTTGAGCCCCTGGTCGAGTTCATAGAGACGCTGGCGCAGGTCGTGCAGCCTCGCGTCGAGCTCGCCTGGGGCCGCGGGCGTTTTCGCCAGCGCCGTCTGCATCGCCTCGACCGTCTCGACCGCATCGTCCAGCGCGTAACGCGCGGCGCTCAGTTGCCCTTCCACGGCGGCGACGGCCTGCCAGAAGGCGTGCACTTCCGCCATCGGGGCACCCGCTAGCGCCCCCTCGTAGAGCCGCTCCACCGCGAAGCTGACCGGCCCGGCAAGCGCGCGGGTCTCGCCGTTCTCCTCGAGGACCAGTTCGGCGCTGTACTCGCCGGGCGCCACGAGGAAACCTTTCGGCGGCAGCCCCTGCCAATTGTCGGGGGTCTCGATGGAGCCCTGGTAGGGGTGCCGGAGATCCCAGGCCACGCGGTGAAAGCCTTTCTCCGCGGGTGCCGGCACCCGGCGGATCACCGTGCCGTCCGCGTCGCGGATGACCAGCTCAAGGGCTGGCGCCGCCTCGCGCCGCTCGGCCTCGAGGGCCTCCCAGGCCGGGAACGCGATCGCCTTGCCGCTTTCCCGGCGGGCTTTCTCGTCGGCCTGGCGCTTCGCTTCACGGCTTTCGAAACCCTCGGCGAGATGGTAGGTCAGCACGGCGCCGAAGGGCGGGTTGTCGGCGACGTAGAGCGCATCGCCCTGGCTGCCCCGGCGGGTGGAACCGAGCACGCCGCGCTCGTGGTACCAGTCCGCGTCGCGCGGCGTGAACAGGGTCGCCTCGGCTTCGAGCATCTCCGGGGTCAGCTCGCGCAGCGGCGTGTAGTCGTCGAGGACGAAGAAACCGCGGCCGAAGCTCGCGGCCACCAGGTCGTTCTCGCGGCGCTGGATCTGGATGTCGCGCAGCGGGATCGTCGGCATGTTGCCGTCGAGCTCGTGCCAGCTGTCGCCCGCATCGATGGTGAAGAAAACGCCGAACTCCGTGGCCGCGAACAAGAGCTCCGGTCGCACGTGGTCCTGCACCAGGCGCCAGACCAGGTGCTTTTCGGGCAGGTCACCGGCGATACTCTTCCAGCTCTTACCGCGGTCCCGGCTCACCAGCAGGTACGGTGCGAAGTCACCGTACTTGTGGTTGTCCAGTGCCACGTACACCGTGTCCGGGTCGTGCAGATCGGCGCGGATGTCATTGACGAAGGCGCGTTCGGGCACCCCCGGCAGCTTGCCCACTTCGAGCCGCCGCCAGTTCTCACCGCCGTCCTCGGAAACGGCGATCAGGCCGTCATCGGTACCGGCGTAGAGCAGCCCCTCGACGAGCGGCGACTCGGCGAGGGAGGTAATGGTGTTGTACATCGACATGGCGAACAGGTCCCAGGGCGCGTCCCAGCCCCAGGTCCGGTTCATGAGCGGCAGGTCTACCCGCTTCTCGTCACGGGTGAGGTCACCGGAGATCGCCGTCCAGCTGTCGCCGCGGTCGTCCGAGCGCCAGACGCGCTGCGACGCATAGTAGAGACGGGTCGGCTGGTGCGGGCTGACCAGGATCGGCGAATCCCAGTTGAAGCGCTCCGGCGGGTCGCCCGGCGCCGGCTGCGGCTGGATATAGACCGTCTCGCCGGTGGTGAGGTCGATGCGGTTCAGGTTCCCCTGCTGCCACTCGGCGTAGAGGATGTCCGGGTTGCCGGGCTCCGTGGCCGGCTGGTGGCCGTCCGCACCCAGGACCACTTCCCAGTCCGCATTGCGGATGCCGTGCACGTTGTCCGTACGTGCGGGGCCGCCCTGGGTGTTGTTGTCCTGGGTGCCGCCGTAGATGTTGTAGAAGGGCTCACTGTCATCGAGCGCCAGCTTGTAGTACTGGGTGACCGGCAGGTTGGCCACGAAGCGCCAGGTCTCGCCGCGGTCCCAGCTCTCGTAGAGGCCGCCGTCCGACCCCATCATCAGGTAGTCCGGATCGTCGGGGTGGAAGTTGATGGCGTGGATGTCGCTGTGCTGCGTCTGCGTCGCCATGGTCTCGAAGGTCCCGCCGCCGTCCGTGGACTTCTGCACGCGCACGCCGACGAGGTAGAGCTCGTCGAAGCGGTGCGGGCTGGCGTAGAGCTCCTGGTAGTAGTGCGGGCCGGTGCCGCCGGCGACGGCATCGGCGCCCTTCTCCCAGGACGCGCCGCGGTCGGCGGAGCGCCAGACCCCCCCGGTGCGGCGGTCAAGCTCGATGGCGGCGTAGACGACGTCCGGGTCCTGGGGCGAGATGGCGAGGCCGATCTTGCCCATGTTGCCTTCCGGCAGGCCCTTCTCGAGGCGGGTCCAGCTGCGGCCGCCGTCCTCGGAGCGATGCAGGCCGCTCTCCGGCCCGCCGCCCATGTACGCGGCCACCGTGCGGTGATGCTGCCAGGTAGCGGCGTACAGCCGGTCCGGGTTGTGCGGGTCGATGACCAGGTCGGTGACCCCGGTCCACTGGCCGCCGCCGAGGGTCTTCTCCCAGGTCTCGCCACCGTCCGTGGTCATATAAAGCCCGCGCTCGCCGCCGGGGGACCAGAGCGGCCCCTGCACGGCGACCCAGACAGTGTCGGGATCCTCGGGATGCACGACGATCGTGGAAATGTGCTCGGACTCGGCCAGCCCCATGTTCTGCCAGCTCTTGCCGCCGTCATCGGAGCGGTAGATGCCGTCGCCGAAGCCGACGTGGCGGCCGCCGACGTTCTCACCGGTGCCGACCCAGACCCGGCTCGGGTTGCCCGGATCGACAGCGACGGAGCCGATGGAGTAAACGGGCTGTTCGTCGAAGACCGGCGTCCAGGTGGTGCCGGCATTGGTCGTCTTCCACACGCCGCCGGAGCCCACGCCCACGTACCAGACGCTGTGGTCCGTCGGGTCCCAGGCGACATCGGCGATGCGGCCGGACATGAAGGCCGGGCCGATGTTGCGCCAGGCGAGGCCGGCGAAGGGGCTCTCCTCCACTGCCTTTTCTTGCGCCTCCACCGCACCGGCCACGCCGGACGTCACGGCGGCGACTAGGCAGGTGAGGGAGATAGCGGTGGCTGCACGTCGGATCATGCTGTTACTCCGGTTCGGGAAAGGGGCGAATGGTAGCATCCTCGCGCTCGAGGAAAAGCGCCTCCCGGGGGTGGACGCACACACAAAAGACCCCGGGGCGCCTGCGCGCCCCGGGGCTTCAAGGACCTTTCAGGGGTTTCCGGGTCGGCTCAGCCTACGAAGGCCTTGCGCGGCTCGCTGACGCCCTCGGCTTCCGTGCCCTTGAGGTAGGCGAGCATCGTGTCCGCATCGGAGACCTCGAAGGGGTCCGTCGGGCAGTTGTCGCCGAAGTCAGCCTCGACGAACATCTTCTCGATCACGCCGTCGTTGACCAGCATGGAGTAGCGCCAGGAGCGCATGCCGAAGCCCAGGTTGGACTTGTCGACCAGCATGCCCATCTTGCGGGAGAACTCGCCGTTGCCGTCGGGCAGCAGGAAGATGTTCTTGTTGCCCTGCTCCTTACCCCACTTGAACATGACGAAGGCGTCGTTCACGGACAGGCAGACCAACTCGTCGACGCCCTGCGCCTTGAACTCGTCGTAGAGCTCGTCGTAGCGCGGCAGGTGGTTCGAGGAACAGGTGGGCGTGAAGGCGCCCGGCAGGGCGAACAGGACCACCTTCTTGCCGCCGAAGATGTCGGCCGTGGTCTTGTCTTCCCAGCGATAGGGGTTGTCGCCGCCGATGGACTCATCGCGGACACGACACTTGAAGGTGACTTCCGGAACGCGTTGCTGCGTGCTCATGGGTAAATCCTCCTTGAACGGGGTTTGCATTGCTTGCATGGCAAAGGTTGGGGCGATTGCCCGTTACTTCAATACGATACGGTTGCCGATTGCATCGGTGAAACGGTAATTAGTGATAAGATTGATCGGGCGCGTCGATCAGGCGCCCCCACGGGCCCGGACGTCGCCCGTCGCAGGGTCGTTGATGCTGTCCCGGCAGCATACGGACCACCGGTGACGAAACGCTTGACGAGCGCGTCTTTTGGGATTAAATTCCCAACATGGCCGATGAACTCACAAGCGCCCTCCGTCACGCCGTCTACCGGATGCTCAGGCCCCTGGTCCGCATCCTGCTGCGGCACGGCATGGCCTACGGTACCTTTGCCGAGCTCGCGCGCAAGGCGTACACCGACGAGGGGCTGCGCCACCTCGAGGCCCTGGGCAAGCGTCCGAGCATTTCCGCCGTGTCCGCGCTGACGGGGCTCACGCGCAAGGAAGCCAAGCGGGTCCACGAACTCGACCTCGATGCCGGCAGCGACCGGACCCGGCGCTACAACCGGGCGATCCGCGTGGTCAGCGGCTGGCTGGTGGACCCGCGTTTTCACGACGACCGGGGCGAGCCGGCGGCCCTGCCGCTGGAAGGGCCGCACAGCTTTGCCGAGCTGGTAAAGGACTACAGTGGCGACATCCCCCCCAGCGCCATGCTGACGATCCTCGAAGCCAGCAATACCGCCGCCGTGGAAGAAGACCGCGTGATCCTCCGCGAGCGGGCCTACCTGCCGACGCAGACGCCGGTGGAGCACATCGAGATCCTCGGCCAGGACGTCGGTGAACTGGTCGGTACCATCGGCCACAATATCAGCAGCGAGAAGACCCGGCGGGTCTTTCAGCGCAAGGTCTCCAACAGCAGCGTGCGCGAGAGCGCCCTGCCCGCCTTCCGGGCCCTGTCCACCGAGCAATCCCAGGCGCTGCTGGAGACGTATCACAAGTGGCTTTCCGAGCACCAGGTGGACCCCGACGCCGACGAGGACGAGCGCGCCCGCTACGTCGCCGTCGGCATCTACTACTACGACGACGAAATCGACGAGGATCCGGAACGATGATCGCCGCCTCCCTTCGCCTGGCCGCCTGCGCGACCTTCCTTGTCCTGGTAACCGCCTGTGGTGGCGGCGGTGGAGGCGGCGGCATCGGCGGCACCGGCCTGACCAGCAGCGGCACCATCAGCGGTACGGGCAGCATCTTCGTCAACGGCGTGCGCTTCGACGTCGACGAGGCGGAGATTACCGTCAACGGCGAGAGCGCCGGCGAGACCGATCTCGGCCTGGGCATGGTGGTCACGGTCACGGGTACCGTGGACGACGATGGCGCGAACGGTACGGCCGAGCGCGTCGTTTTCGAGGCCGAGCTGAAGGGACCGGTGGACAGCCTCGTCGCCAATGCCGACGGCACCACGCTGCAGCTGACGATCCTCGACCGCCTGGTCATCGCGGAGCGCACCGGTACGGTATTCGAGGACGTCTCCTTCGACAGCCTCGCCGTCGGCGACGTGGTCGAGGTCTCCGGCTACGAGGAAGCGGACGGGCGCCTCCGGGCCACGCGCATCGATCGCGACGATGACTTCCTCCCGGGGCAGGACACGGTCACCCTGAAGGGGGTGGTTGCCGGCCTCGCGGGCAGTACGTTCTTCCTCGGCGATCGCGCCGTCGATGCAGGCAATGCGACCCTGGAGGACCTGCCCGGCGACGCGCTCGCCAACGGTCAGCGGGTCGAGGTGCGCGGGACGCTGCAGGATGGCACGCTGGTCGCGCAGCGAGTCAGCGGCGAGGACGACCCCGGCGCGCGGTTCACTGCCGGCGAGGCCGCGCGCGTCGAGGGCGCAATCACCGGCTACGTCGACGACGGCAATTTCCGCGTCGGCGGCGTGCCCGTCGATGCCACAGGCGCCGCCCGGGAACCGGCGGGGCTGGTCCTCCGCGACGGCGCCGTGGTCGAGATCGACGGCAACTGGGACGGCAGCACGCTCCTCGCGGAGCGTATACAGGCGCGGCGCGGCCGCATCAAGCTGGAGGCTCCGGCGACAGCCGTCGATGCAGCGGCCGGCACCGTGACCCTGGGCTTTGCCGGCGGAACCGTCGAGCTCAGCACCGACAGCCGCACGCTGTTCGACGATGACCGGGACGACCTGCCTTTCCTCACCATCGGCGACCTGCGCAGCGGCGACTACCTCGAGGCCGAGGCGGTGCAGGACGGCGCCCGCCTCCTGGCCACCCGCATCGACCGCGACGAGGACGACGACGAGCGTCTGCTGCAGGCCCCGGTCGAAGCGTTCGTGCCCGGCAGCAGCCTGACCCTCCTCGGGGTGACCTTCACCACGGCCGGCGCCGAGTTCGAGAACGCGGTGGATGACGACATCGAGCCCGAAGCGTTCTACGCCAACCTCGACATCGGTGCCCTGGTGAAAGTCGACGACGAGGACAACGACGGCAATGCCGAGGAAGTCGAATTCGAGTTCGCAGCGGTCCTCGACGGGGATCGCGACTTCCGCGACGACGACGAGGAGCCCGTGACACCGGGCGACCTGCCGCCCGTGATCATCGACTTCATCAGCGCCAACTACCCGGGCAAGGACATCGCGGCAGCGTTCCGCGAGGAGGACGAGTACACGGTCATCCTGGTGAATGGCATCGAGCTGACCTTCGACCTCGACGGCAACCTCCTCGAGGCGGACCATGACAGCGGGGACGACTTCACGGAGGAAGAGGGTTTCGATGATGATGCCGACGACCCTGAGTCAGGTGGCGATGAAGCGGAAGATGACGATGCCGGTGAAGATGATGGTGCCGCAGACATGGATGACGTCGGCGACGCGGAAGACGAAGACGATGACGCGAATCCCGACGACTAAGATGATGAGCTGGACGACTGAACCGAACCATTGAGCCGGACGATCGGGCCCCTGGCGCCATGCAGCACGCAACACAGCCTTCAATCTGTGAACCGGTTCCTTTTCTTGCATGCCTGCTCGGGCTAATTTGTCATAATGGGGAAATCCACCCAAAAGGTATTGCGACACGCTGTCTATCGACTGCTCAGGCCCCTGTCGCGCGTCCTGATGCGGCATGGTATGGCCTGGGGCAGCTTCATGGAAATCGCGCGAAAGGCGTGGGTCGACGAGGCCTATCGGCAAGTAGCAGCGCGCGGGAAACGCCCAACTATCTCCGCCGTCTCCGCGCTCACCGGGCTCACAAGAAAGGAAACGAAGCGCATCCGCGACGAGGTCATCGACGACGACGGCGAGCGTGACCTGCGCTATAACCGGGCAATCCGCGTTGTCAGCGGCTGGACGGGCGATGATCGCTTTCTGGACAGCGACAAAAACCCGGCGGAGCTTCCCATCGAAGGTGACAGGAGCTTCACCACGCTGGTAAAGGACTACAGCGGCGACATCCCGCCGGTGGCCATGCTCGCTATTCTGGAGACCAGCAACACCGTCGCCGTAGCCGACGGTCGGGTGCGGCTCCTCGAGCGGGCGTACATCCCTGCAGCTACGCCCGCCGAGCATCTCGCGCTGCTCGGCGCCGATACCGGCGAATTCGTTGCGGCTATCGGACATAACTTCGCCTCACCGCGGGAGGCGCGGGTCTATCAGCGCAAGGTCTCCAATCCCAACGTCAACGCGGCCTCGCTGAAGGAATTCCGCCATTTCTCCAACGCGCAGTCGCAAGCGTTGCTGGAGCGCTACCACCACTGGCTCACGGAGCACGAGGTCAACCCGGCGGATGCCGACGCGGTGGCGCGCTATGTCGCCGTCGGTGTCTACTATTACGACGATTCACTGGACGGGGAGCCCCCCCAATGAGCGCCCAACGGACCGGACCGCTCAGGGCTACCGGCCTGCTGACTGCCGTTACACTGCTAGCCGCCTGCGGGGGCGGCAGTGGCGGTGAACGGCTGGCCGCCGTCGATCCGAGCCCACCCGGCAGTAGCGGCGGCATTGGCGGCAGCGGTGTGACCACCAGCGGAACGATTACCGGCTCAGGCTCTATCTTCGTAAATGGCCAGCGCTTCGCCATCGATGACGCCGCAATCACCGTGAACGGCGAACCGGCCAACGAGGCGGCATTAGCCCTCGGTATGGTCGTGACTGTAGCCGGCAGCATCGGCGACGACGACGGAGACGGCACTGCGAGAACCGTCAAGGCATTTACCGCCCTTCGCGGCATCGCAGCGGACCTGAAGCGTGATGATGATGGCAACAGTCTGCAACTCAGGCTCCTGGGGACCGATGTGATTGTAGAGCGGGAAGGCACGGTCTTCGCGGGCACCGATTTCGACAGCCTCGCGCCCGGATCCCGCCTGGCGATTGACGGTTTTACGGGGGTCGACGGACGCCTGCGCGCTACGCGCATCATGGCTGCCGCTGGCGTGGAGGCGGCGCTCCTGGCCGGCACCATCAGCGCACTGAACGGTACCACTTTCCTTCTGGACGAACAGCCCGTGGATGCAGCCGGCGCAGTGCTGGAGGGCCTCCCCGCAGACCTCAAGGACGGTTTGCGGGTTCAGGTCCGTGGCAACCTGGAAGGCGAGGTGCTGCGGGCAGTACGAGTGAGCGGCGGAACCGGGCCGACCGAAGCGCTCGACGATGGCGATGCTCTGCGCCTGGAGGGCCGTGTAGCGAGACTGGATGTCGACACTTTCCTGCTCGGCGGCATCCGGATTCTCGCCGCCGGTGCCGAACGCATGCCCGCCGACCTGGACCTCGCGGAAGGCCTTGTCGTGGAGGCCACCGGTCACTGGAACGGTGAGGCGCTGGTCGCCGACACGCTGACTAACCGCCGCGGGACGCTGCGACTGGCGGCGACACTCAGTGCCATCGACAACGAAGCAGGGACGCTGGCGCTGCAATTGCCCACCGACAGCATTGCGCTTGCAACGGATCGACGCACCCTGGTGGAGGACGCCCGGGACGGCCTGCCATTCCCATCGATCGAAGACCTGCGTACGGGTGACTACGTCAAGGTGGAAGCGCTACGTGACGGGGACCGGCTGCTGGTGACGCGAATCGACCGTGGCGCCGATACGCCAGCCCGGGTGCTGCAGGCGCCGGTAGAGGATTTCACAGCACCGGCGACAATCACGCTCCTTGGACTCTCCGTTGCAGTCGACGAAGCCCGTTTCCAGAATGCAGTCGATACAGATATTGACAGGGGAGCATTCTTCGACAGCCTATCTCGAGGCGCCCTCGTGCGTACCGTCGATGAGGATGGGGATGGCCGCGCCGAGGTCGTTGAGTTCGAATTCCCCCGCGCCCTCGACGGGGAACTGGCCTTCCGCGACGAGATAAGTGTTCCCCTTGTTGGTGACAAGGCGCTGCCGGCAAACATTCTCACTGACCTGACCAGCCGATTCGCAGCACAGGACATCGCCGGTGCATGGCTGGACGAGGATGAGTACGAGGTCGCGCTTGCGGACGGCACGCGGCTCTTCTACACAGCAGACGGTGCTCTGCTCGACAGCAGCGGCCCAAGCGCGGAAGCCGGCCACGTCACCTCAGACGGCGGATCGATACCGCCCGGGCAGGGTGGCGATATACCTGGTAGCCCCGGGGACAATCCCGGAAGCGGCGGCGACATCCCGGGGAGCCCCGGCGACGATCCCGGTAGCAGCGGCGACGCCCCGGGCAGCTCCGGCGACAATCCCGGCAGCAGCGGCAATCCCCCGGGCAGCTCCGGCGACAATCCCGGCAGCAGCGGCGATCCCCCGGGCAGCTCCGGCGACGATCCCGGCTCCGGTGGCGACATTATTCCCGGAGCCCCAGGCGCTCGCCCGGACAAGCCCGGGGACTGAGTCAGGCTGCCCGATGCTTTCCGCAGCCGGCACCGCTGAACACCAGGGCGCCGTCGTCGATGGGCGCCTCGAGGAAGAGCTTCCGGTCCGCGCGGTAGTCCTGCGGGTTGACCCACGGTGCGTGGTCACCCTGGCGCGGAAAGCGGTGCATCACCCGGCGCAGGTAGCCCGGTGAGAAATCATCGATCCAGTCCCGGTCCGGCATGTCGGCGAGCGCCGCGGGCAGCGTCGGCGTCGCCACCGCCAGGTCGTGCTCACGCAGGTAGTTCAGCAGCCGGCAGGTCCACTCGGCGGTGAGGTCGGCCCGCAGCGTCCAGGACGCGTTGATGTAGCCGAAGACAGACACCAGGTTGGGCACGCCGCTGCACATGATGCCCTTGTAGGTCCAGCTGCGTGCGAAATCCACCGGCTCACCGTCGACGCTGAAGGCCACGCCGCCAAGCACCTCCACCTCCAGCCCGGTCGCACTCACGATGATGTCCGCCGGCAGCTCATCGCCGGAGGCGAGCCGGATGCCGTTCTCCGTGAAGCGCTCGATGGTGTCCGTCACCACGCGGGCACGGCCGCTCTTCAGCGCGTCAAACAGATCCCCGTCCGGCACGAGGCATAGGCGCTGATCCCAGGGGTCATAGCTCGGCGTGAAGTGGCGCTCCACGTCGTAGTCCGGGCCGAGGGCCCGGCGCACGCGGCGCAGGAGCACGCGCCCGACCTTCCCCGGCGCGACCCGGGAACGGTGATAGAACCACTGCTGCAGGGCGGTATTCTTCCAGCGCGTCAGGGCGTAGGCCAAGGTATCCGGCAGCAGCGCGCGCAACGCGTTCGCCAGCCGGTCCCGCGCCGGGCGCGATATCACCCAGGTCGGCGAGCGCTGCAGCATCACCACCTCCTGCGCCTGCTCCGCGAGCGCGGGCACCAGGGTCATGGCCGTGGCGCCGGAGCCGATCACCACCACGCGCTTGCCGCGGTAATCGAGGTCCTCGGGCCAGAACTGCGGGTGGATGAAGGTGCCGCGGTAGGCCTCGCGCCCCGGGTAGTCGGGGGTGTGGGCGCGATCGTAGCGGTAGTAGCCGGCGCACATGAGCAGGAAGCCCGTGCGCAGTTCCCGCGTGCTGCCGGCATCGCCCTCCTCGATGAGCAGGCGCCACTCGGCGGCCGCGCTGTCCCAGTGAGCTTCCCGGAGGCGCTGGCGGAAGCGGATGTGGCAGTCGATGCCGCCCTCGCGCGCGGTGTCGCGCACGTAGGCGCGGATGGCCGGGCCGTCAGCAATGGCCTTGCCGTCGCGCCAGGGCCGGAACTTGTAGCCCAGGGTGTGCATGTCGCTGTCGGAGCGGATGCCCGGGTAGCGGAACAGATCCCAGGTGCCGCCGATGGCGTCGCGGGCCTCCAGGATCCGGTAGTCCAGCCCCGGGCACTGCTGCTGCAGGTGCCAGGCGGCGCCGATGCCGGACAGGCCGGCGCCGACGATGATGACGTCGATACGCTCCGCGGGTGCGTTCATGGCCTCGGCGCCCGCGCCCGTTTCCGCGCCAGCCCCCGCCTGAGTCCCCGCCTCAGCTGCCGCCAAGACCGCGCCCCTTGCCGGCGGCGATGCGCAGGCGCAGCGCGTTGAGCTTGATGAAACCCTCGGCATCGCCCTGGTCGTAGGCGCCCGCGTCCTCCTCGAAGGTGGCAATGTGCTCATCGAAGAGGCTGTCGGTCGCGGACTGGCGGCCAACGACGATAACGTTGCCCTTGTAGAGCTTG
>MDTG01040844.1_pt1 | contig 13737 bp, 11 predicted proteins | sample 811421 | NCBI WGS metagenome assembly MDTG01 (sample SAMN05326645, study PRJNA326480) | marine metagenome | isolation source: seawater | place: Pacific Ocean: South East | collected 2011 | reverse complement strand
TTAGATATACTCGGAGTTTATGAAGCAAGTGAGTATAGAAATATAAAATAATTAAAAACTTTTGTTGTAGACTAGAAAATATAACTGTTATAATAAATTTGGGGCTATCCAGGTGGTATTACCATGAACTCCCCCAGGCTTGAAAAAGAGCAAGGGTAATGAGTATTTTCCAGGTTGGTTGGCCCCTTAAAATGAGAGAAAACAATAGTAAATTATTAGCGTTAAAATATAGACCACAATCGTTTGATGAATTAGTAGGTCAGAACATAATTGTAGAAACCATAAAAAAATCAATTTCAATTGATAAAATTCCGAATGCATTTTTATTCACTGGTATCAGAGGCGTTGGTAAAACTACCATTGCAAGAATTTTAGCCAAAACTTTGAATTGTTTGGACAAAAAAAATAACAATTGTTTAAATAACGAATGTGAAAATTGTAATCAGATTTCAGAGTCAAGACATATAGATGTTCTTGAAATAGATGCCGCAAGCAAAACGGGAGTTGACGATGTGAGAGATCTCATTGAATTTTCTAGGTATGGACCAACCACTTCAAAATATAAAATATTTATTATTGATGAGGTGCACATGTTAAGTAAACAAGCATTTAATGCTTTATTAAAAACACTTGAGGAACCACCAAAATATTTAAAATTTATTTTTGCAACTACAGAGGTTAATAAAATACCAGTTACGGTCCTCTCTAGATGTCAAAGATTTGATTTGATGAGAATAAATTTTGATGAACTTTTAAATTTTTTGAAAAAAGTAATTCTCATTGAGAAACAGAACATAGATGAAAATGTATTAAAACTTATTGTTAAAATGTCTGAGGGCTCTGTAAGAGACTCTCTATCATTGGTTGATAGAATTTTAATAAGTCAAAACGATAAAAAAAAGATAGATTTAAAGGCAGCACAAGAAATATTTGGATATTTTGATAAAAGTTACCTTTTAGATATTATTTTAGAGGTATTAAAAGGAGAAGAAGAAAAAGTTTTAGAATTATATAGAAATATTTATAATCAAGGCATAGATCCGAAATTATTTCTTAATAATTTTTTAGAAATTATTTACTATTTAAAAAACTTTAAAAATTTGAAAAATTTGAATAAATCTATTGAATTTACCGAATTAGATCTAAAAAGACTTGAGGATTTATCAAATCAACTCGATAGCAACATACTTTTTTTGTTTTGGGAATTTTCTGTTGAAACTATTAGTGAAATAAATTTAGTTACAAATCAATATTTGGCTGTTGAGATGTTTTTAGTAAGGCTAATGTATTTAAAAAAAAATAAATTACAAAATAACAAGAGCTTGAAAGATTTAACAAATAAAGCTGAATATCAATTAAGTGAAAAAGTAGATAACGGATTATCAAAAAAAATAGATAAAATTTCCAATAATAATAAAACTATTAATCAAATTAAGTTTGCATCCCAAGAAAAAGAAAAAATTTCTACTGATGATGAAAAATTGATTGACAAAACAAGAATAAATTCTTTTTCAGACTTAATTTCAGTAGTTGTTAAAAAAAAAGAAATTGGTCTAAAATACGAACTAGAAAATAATGTTAATTTAATAAGTTTAGAAAATAATAAAATAGAAATTGCGTTTAATGAAAATTTAGACAAAAATTTTATGAAGGATTTAACTTATAAATTACTGGACTGGACAGGTGAAAGATGGATTATACTATTATCAAAAAAAAATGGGTTAAAATCAGTGAAAGACATTAAGATAGAAAAAAAAAAAAATAATTTATTCGATATTAAAAATTCACTGTTATATAAAAGTGCAACTGATTTATTTCCAGATGCTGAAATTGCTGATATCAAAGATCTAGAAGGTCAAAACGATGAGTGATTTTAATAAAATTTTAGAAAAAGCTAAAGAAATAGAGTCAAAAGTAAAAGAAAGTCAAAAAAAGATAAAAAATATTAGGGTAGAAGGTTCCTCAGGAGGAGATGCAGTTAAAATAACCTTAAATGGAGACGGTGAAATTGAGAGCGTATATATTTCAGACAATCTTTTTAAAGAGGATAAATCCCTACTTGAGGACTTGATAATTGCTGCTCACAATAACGCAAAAAATAATCTAAAGACCAAAACTTCTGATGAACTTTCAAAAGTAACTGGTGGATTTGGAATACCTGGTTTTAAATGGCCGTTATAAATGATGGAACTCAAAGAAATTGAGAATTTAATAAAAACGATCTCTAAATTTCCCGGCTTAGGCCCAAAATCTGCAAAAAGAATAATTTTAAAACTGATAAACAATAAAGATGAAATAATGAAACCAACTATTAATGCATTAACAGAGGTATATAAAAATGTATCGAGATGTAGTTTATGTGGAGCTTTAAAATCTTCTAAAGAAGAATGTACGAATTGTAAAGATTCACAAAATAAATTTGCGAAAATATGTGTTGTTGAAAATATAGCTGATCAATGGAGTATAGAAAGCTCTAATATTTTTAACGGTTACTTTCATATTATTGGGGGGACAATTTCAGGCACAATAGAAAAAGGTCAAAGATTGATAATAGAATCATTAGTAGAGAGAGTGAAAAAACAAAATATTGATGAAGTTATTTTAGCCACAAGCGCGACAGTAGAAGGGCAAACAACAGCCTATTATATTGAAGAAACACTTAAAGATACCAGTGTCAAGATTTCTAAATTAGCTCAAGGCCTCCCAGTAGGCGGTGAAATAGACAGCCTAGATGATGGTACTTTGTTTTCAGCTTTTAAAAATAGAACTCAGCTTTAATTTTTTTTTTTTATATATCGATACTTATGTAATAATGGCTCTGTGTAACCAGAGGGCTGGTCTTTTCCTTTGAATATTAAATCGCAAGCTGTTTTAAAAGCTATAGATTTTTCAAAATTTAATGACATTGTTTCATAGTTAGGATCCCCTTTATTTTGATCATCAACAATTTTTGCCATTTTTTTTAATGTTTCTAAAACCTGAATTGTTGTACAAATGTTATGATGAAGCCAATTTGCTATATGTTGAGATGAAATTCTCAAAGTAGCTCTGTCTTCCATTAATCCAATATTGTTGATATCAGGAACTTTAGAGCAACCTATACCACTGTTAATCCATCTTACTACATAGCCTAAAATACCTTGACAATTGTTTTCCAATTCATTCCTAATATCATTAATCGTCCAAGTGGGATTGGTTATGATTGGTATAGATAATAGTTTATCTAAATCAAAATTTATTTTTTTCCTAATTTTTTTTTGCACATCAAAAACATTTATTTTATGATAATGCATTGCATGAAGAGTTGCAGCAGTCGGCGAGGGCGTCCAAGCACAGTTCGCTCCAGATTTTGGATGAGAAATTTTTTGTGCTAACATATCTTGCATTTTATCTGGTGCAGCCCACATTCCTTTCCCAATTTGGGCTTTACCAGAAAAGCCGCATTCTAATCCAATTTTTACATTGTTATTTTCATATGCCATGATCCATTTGGAATTTTTCATGTCACCTTTTTTCATCATTGGACCTGCTTCCATCGATGTACGCATCTCGTCTCCAGTTCTATCTAAAAAACCAGTATTGATAAAAACAACTCTTTTTTTAACTTTTTTTATACAGTGTTTAAGATTTGAACTCGTCCTTCTTTCCTCATCCATTATTCCAATTTTAATTGTATTTCTCTTTAATTTTAAAACTTCCTCAACTTTAGAAAATATTTGATCAGCAAAAGCCACTTCATCTGGACCATGCATTTTTGGCTTAACTATGTATATTGAACCTGTTCTGGAATTTCTTTTTTTCTTAAGATCATGGAGACAGGCTGCAGAAGTAATAAATGCATCGAGTATACCCTCAGGGATTTCTGATTTATCTGAAAAAAGAACCGCAGGTGTTTTCATTAAGTGACCAACATTTCTATTCAATAACAAAGCTCTTCCATGCAATTTAATAACTTTACCATTTGATGAAATATAATTTCTATCTGAGTTTAAAAATCTTACATATTTTTTTCCTAATTTTTCAAATTTTACTTTTAGGTCCCCTTTCATTAATCCCAACCAATTTCTGTAACCCAAAACTTTGTCTTCTGCATCAACAGCTGCCACACTATCTTCATGGTCGATGATTGTAGAAACTGCTGACTCAATTACCAAATCACTAAGACCTATAGGATCGTTATTTGCGCTAAATGCATATGGATTTATGATTAGTTCTACATGAAGATTATTATTAATTAGCAATACACCTTTTAAATTTTTTTTATCTGATCTATATCCTTTATATTGTTTAAAATTTTTGAGTTTAATATTCTTATTATCTATTTTCAAAACAAGCTTGTGTTTAACAATTTTAAGAGTATTAATTTTTTTCCAAGAACCGTTTTTTAATGGAAATACTTCATCAAGAAAATCTCTACAATATCTAATTACTTTTCCTCCTCTTACTGGATTATATCTATTGTCCAACTTTACTGAACCAATCGCATCAGTTCCATAAAGTGCATCATAAAGACTTCCCCACCTCGCGTTTGCTGCATTTAAAGCATATCTGGCGTTTGATATTGGCACGACTAATTGGGGCCCAGGTATCTTTGTTATCTCTTCATCCACATTTTTTGTTTGTATTTTGAAGCTTGAAGTTTTCTTTTTTAGATAACCAATTTCCGAGAGAAATTTTCTATATTTATTTATATTAAATTTTTTTCCTTTATTCTTTAAATGCCAACTATCTATTGAATTTTGAAGCTCTTTTCTAATTTGTAACAAATTTTCGTTTTTTCCTCTTAAGTCATAAAGGGATTTATCTATTCCGGCCCAAAACTGTTTAGGTTTAATTTTTGTTTTTTTTAGAAGTTCTTTGTTTACAAAATTATATAAAACTTTGCTTACGTATAGTTTTCCTACTGAATAATATTTATTTTTGAATTTATTCATAATTATTTATACAATATTTTATTTATTTCTATATTTACAAGTAAAATTTCTGTAAATATTAACGCAATCATTTTATTGCCTTTTTTAGTATATAATGAATATTGTTGTATATGAAAAACTATTTAAATTTTGAAAATGAAATTAAAAATATTGAGGCAGAGATTGACAAACTAAAAGATCCTTACAATAATGAAGGCATATCAAGTGTCGATACAAATAAAATTGACAAATTACAATTAGATCTAGATAAAAAATTAAAAAATATTTACTCAAATCTAGACCCTTGGCAAACAACTTTAGTTGCAAGACATGAAGATAGACCAAAATCAAAATTTTTTATTGATAATCTTTTTAAGAATTTTTTCCCTTTGTCTGGAGACAGACTATTTGGAGAAGATAAGTCTTCAATTGCAGGGTTGGCAAATTTTGAAGGACATTCGGTTATGGTTATTGGACAAGAAAAAGGAGACGATCTTAATTCAAGAATTGAGAGAAATTTTGGAATGATGAGACCCGAGGGATATCGTAAATCAATAAGATTAATGAAAATTGCAGACAAATTTGGTTTGCCCGTTATTTTATTTATTGATACACCAGGAGCTTATCCGGGTGTTGGCGCGGAGGAGAGAGGACAAGCAGAGGCAATAGCAAAATCAATCGAGTGTTCTTTGAGTTTGGGTGTACCAACTATTTCTATAATCATAGGAGAAGGTGGATCTGGTGGAGCAATTGCTTTGGCATCATCAAATAAAATATTAATGTTTGAAAATGCAATTTACTCTGTAATTTCCCCAGAAGGTTGCGCATCTATATTATGGAGAGATCCTAAAAAAACATTGGAGTCTGCAACCGCAATGAAACTTACCTCCAAAGATTTGTTTGAGCTAAAAATTATTGATGAGATCATATATGAACCAAGCGGGGGAGCTCACAGAGATAGAGACCTCATACTTTCAAATGTAAAAAAATCAATAAGCAAAAATCTAAACGAGCTTATAACTTTGTCTAGACAAGATATTATAAATCATAGAAAAAATAAGTTTTTAAATATTGGAAGAGACAAGGGTATTTCTAATTATAATTTATCATCAAATGATTTATTTTCCAATAGTGTAAATAAAATTTTTGACGTAAGAAAAAATTTTGGAGGTAAAAAAATGTATATTTTTTTATCAATTGTTTTGATTATAATTATAATTCTAACATTACAACTAAACTTTGGATAAAGAGCCACAACAGTGTTTATACTTTTTATTTGATCCGCAAAAACAAAGTTCATTTCTTCCGATTTTTTTTTGACTCGATTTAGTAATTTTTTCTTTTTGTTTTGCTACTTCGATATCATCAGCAATTCTTATATTTAATAATAAAACAATTGTATCTTGCCTTATTTTTTCTAATAATTTTTCAAATAATTCAAAAGACTCTTTCTTGTATTCAATTAATGGATCTCTTTGTCCATATGATCGCAATCCAATTACCTGCCTCAATTGCTCGAGGTATTGAATATGATTTTTCCAATTCAAGTCTATAATTTGTAAAAATATTTTCTTTTCAAGATTTTTGTTTTCTACTTCTGATATTTTAGAAATTCTGCTTTTTCTTTTTTCAAAAAATTTATTTTTTATAACCTCATTTATCTTATTTTGATTAGACGAAAATATTTGATTTAAGTAATTTTTGTCGTTACTTTGAAGCAGAATTTCAAATTTACCTTTTAAACCTTTGTTTTTTTCAATATCTAAAAATTTTCTTTTTTCAACGAGAACTTGATTTATTTCATCATCAAGAAGTTTATCTATAAATTTTTCTATTTCCTCACTACCTAGAATTTCTTTCCTTTGGTTAAAAATTACTTGTCTTTGATCATTAAGCACATTATCAAATTTTAAAAGTGATTTCCTTATGTCAAAATTTCTTGCTTCGACTTTCTGTTGTGCTCTTTCGAGAGCTTTATTAATCCATGGGTGATCAATGCTTTCACCATCTTTGAGACCAAGCTTTTCTAACATATTATTTATTGATTCTGATCCAAATATTCTCATTAAGTCATCCTCTAAACTTACAAAAAAAATTGAATTGCCTTCGTCACCCTGTCTTCCAGATCTCCCTCTCGCTTGATTGTCTACTCTTCTTGACTCCATTCTTTCTGTGCCAATCACATACAATCCTCCAAGAGATTTGACCTTAAGCTTCTCTTTATCTACATCTAAGTTATTTGATTTATCTGAGCTAGGTTTTTTACCACCTAACTGGATATCGACACCTCTACCGGATATACTAGTTGTTATTATGACTGAATTTAATTTACCAGCATTTGCGATTATCTCCGCTTCTCTCTCATGATTTTTTGCGTTTAATACAGTATGTTCTATTTTTTTATTTCTTAAAAGGCTTGAATAGATCTCAGATTTATCAACACTAGAAGTAAAAATTAAAGTTGGCTGACCTTTTTTATTACATTCTTCAATTAAATTTACTATAGCATTTTGTTTTTCTTTTTCCGTTCTAAAAATTTTATCATTAAAATCTTGTCTAATCATTTTTTTATTTGTAGGTATCGATACAACTTTTAAATCATAAATCTCAAAAAATTCTTGACTCTCTGTCAGCGCTGTTCCTGTGCACCCTGCTAGTTTTTCATATAACTTAAAAAAATTTTGATATGTAATTGATGCTAAAGTTTGATTCTCTATTTCTATTTTTACGTTTTCTTTTGCTTCAATTGCTTGATGTAGACCATCTGCGTATCTCCTACCTTCTAATATTCTACCAGAAATTTCGTCTATAATTTTAATCTTTTGATCCACCACAACATAGTCTTTATCTTTTTTAAAAATAAAATTTGCCTTTAATGCTTGATTAACGTGATGAACTATATGTAAATTAACAGGATCGTAAAAATTATTATTTTTAAGAATACCCGTTCTACCCAAAATATTCTCAATATTATCAATACCATCATTAGTTAATATTACAGTTCTATCTTTTTCGTCTATTTCGTAGTTAGTTGAGTCTAATTTTTTAACAAAATTATTTATCGATTTGTATTGGTTACTACTATCCTCTGCTTGCCCTGAAATGACCAAAGGAGTTCTTGCTTCATCTATTAGACATGAATCGATTTCATCAACAATTGCATAGTATCGATTTTTTTGTACAATTTGATTTAATGAAAGTTTCATATTATCTTTTAAATAATCAAAACCAAGTTCACTATTAGTAGCATATGTAATATCACAACTATAATTTTTTACTCGCTGCTCATCATCTTGATTATTATTTATAAAACCACAACTTATTCCTAAAAAATTATAAATTTTTGACATTTCATCACAGTCTCTTTTAGCAAGGTAGTCGTTAACCGTAACAATATGAACACCTTTGTTATTTAATGAATTCAAATAGGCAGCTAGAGCGATAGTAATAGTTTTTCCTTCTCCAGTTTTCATCTCTGCAATTTTTCCTTGATGCAAAACAATCCCTCCAAGTATTTGTACATCAAAATGTCTCTCTCCTCTTTGCCTTTTAGACGCTTCACGAACTAAGGCAAATGCTTCACACAGAATTTCATCTGTAATTGACTTGCCATTTAATTTTGATTTTAACTCCTTAGTTTTTTTTGGAAATTCTTTATCCTCTAGTTTTGAAATCTCAGGCTCAAAATCATTTACTTTTTTTAAAAGATATTTGATTTTATCAATCTCATTTTGATTGTTACTTTTAAAAATTTTACTAATAAAACTTAAAGGATTTAGCATTTTTTAATTTTTCATATACATTAATATTTAAATAATTATATAGTCATTAACAAACAATTTTAAATATTATGGCTATAAATTTAAGTAATTTCTTGATTTCTAAAAAAGACAGGTCAAAAATGGCAGACTTTCAAGATCTTGATCATTTAGATGGGTTATCAATATCTGTGGCATCTGCAAACTTATATAATAACAACAGAGACGATATTGTTTTATTTTATTTCAGGAATGGTGCGGAGTGTGGATCAGTTTATACGCAATCAAAAGTCATATCGGAAAATATAAAATGGAACAAATCAATTAAAAGCAAAAAGGTAAAAGCTTTAATTGTAAACTCACGTAATGCAAATTGTTTAACTGGCCCAAAAGGCTATAACTCTTTGAAAGAAATAGCAGAGGAAACTGCGAAATTATTATCTGATAGACAAAAAATAGATGAGGACGATCCAAAGAAAATAAAATCTAGCGATATTATGTTCGGTTGCACAGGAACTATAGGTGAGCCTTTTCCTCTAATTAAAATAAAAACTTCCATTAAAGGTTTGGTAGATAAAATAAAATATACACAAAACAAGTATTTATGGATAAAGGCAGCAATGAGCATTCTTACAACCGATTTAAAACCAAAACTAGCTATGGAAGAGTGTAAAATTGGAAAAACAAAAATTAAAATTTATGGTATTGCTAAGGGCTCTGGCATGATTTTTCCTAACATGGCAACAACTTTAGCTTATCTTTTCACTGATGCTAAACTACCATCAATAATTTTAAAAAAAATTTTAAAAAAAAATATAATTAATACATTTAATGCAATTAGTTGTGACGGAGATACGAGCACTAACGATATGGTCTCATTTTTTTCTACAGGTAGTGCAAAAAATAAAAATATTATTAATGCAAATGATGTTAGACTAAAAGAATTCGACAAAGCTGTAAATAATGTTCTTTTAAATTTGGCTAAAAGAGTGGTGAGCGATGGAGAAGGTGCATCGAAATTTGTTCAAATAGACGTGTTGAAATGTAAAAGCGATGAAGACGCGAAAAAAATTGCATTTTCAATAGCTAACTCAGCTTTAGTGAAAACAGCTATTGCTGGAGAAGATCCTAATTGGGGAAGAATATTAATGGCGGCTGGAAAAAATGATGTTGAACTAAATATTAATTCAATAAATTTGTTAATAGGAAATAATAAGGTTCTTGAAAAAGGCCAGCTGTCTAAAAATTTTTCAGAACAAGATCTTAAGGATTATATGAAAAATGACTCAATCAGAATTATTTTAGAACTAAATTCAGGAAGAAAAAATTTTACTTGTTATACCATGGATTTAACGAAAAAATATCTAGAAATTAATTCAGATTATAGAACTTGATTCATGATAAAATATAGATTGAAATGCAAAAATTGTGAAAAATCATTTGATAGTTGGTTTTCATCATCTAAAGAATTTGAAAAATTAAAGAAAAAGAATTTTCTTAATTGCCATTTCTGCAACTCAAAAAGTATTGTTAAGACTTTAATGGCTCCAAATATAGTAAGTTCAAAAAATTGTTTTGAAAATAAAATAAAGATAAAAAAGAATAACAATATAAAAAAAAAGATTTTAGAATTTCAAAATTTTATTAAGAATAACTTTGAAAATGTTGGTGATGACTTTACATATAAAGCTAGATCATTACATTATAATAATAACAAAAAAAATAAAAAAGGTATTTATGGAAATGCGTCAACAAAGCAGATTAAAGAATTGAATGAGGAAGGAATTGAAACGCAAATTTTTCCTTGGATTGATAATAAAAATAATTAGATTTTTTTGAATTTAGCTAAATAGTTAACATCATCATTTGGCGAAAGTATCCACTCTTTACTAATAACATTGTATTTCACACCGATAAGCTCGTTAAGAATTAAAGAGTTTTTTTTACAAATTTCTACTAGATCATCAGGTTTTACAAACATGTTCCAGTCATGCGTGCCTATTGGTAGCCATCTAAGTATATATTCCGCTCCTAGTATAGCAAAAATAAAAGATTTTAAAGTTTTATTAAGTGTAGCAATAAACATTAATCCATTTTTTTTTAAAAATTTTGAGCTTTCTTTCAAGAAATAATTTATGTCATTTACATGCTCAACTATCTCCATATTTAACACTATATCAAATTTTAGTTTAGTAATAAAATTTTCAGGTGATGCGCAATAATAATTTATATTTAAATTATTTTTTTTTGCGTGAATTTTAGCAATTTTAATATTTTTTTCCGAAGCATCTATTCCAATTACTTGTGCACCTAATTTGGAAAGTGGCTCACATAATAAACCACCACCACAACCTATATCTAAAATTTTTATATTTTTTAAAGGTTTTTTGGCGTTACGATTTTTATGCTCTTTTAAAATACTTTTTATGATGTACTTTAGTCTAACAGGATTAAATTTATGTAAAGGTTTAAACTTACCGTTAGGATCCCACCATTCTGTAGCTAATCTCGAAAACTTATAAATTTCTGTTTTATTAACTGTAATATTTTTCATTGGTAGTTGACTTTTAATTTATGATAATATTTATCTAAATATAAAAACTAAATAAAAATTATCAATGAAAATAATAGTCTTAAAATTTGGTGGTACATCAGTTGGAACTTTAAAAAAGATAGAAAAAGTTGCTAAAATAATTACTTCTTATGTAAAGAAAAAATATAAAGTAATTGTCGTGTCTTCCGCTATGAGCGGTGTTACCAATGAACTGTTACTCAAAACAAAAAAATTATCTTCTAATTTTCCAGATAATGAGAAAGATGTTATTCTATCAACCGGTGAACAAATTTCATGTGCATTAATAGCTGGAAAACTGAATGATATCGGATACAAATCCAGATCGTGGCTAAGTTGGCAAATACCAATTATAACTAGTGGAAATTATAGTTCTTCAAGAATTATAAAGATTAAAAAAAATAAAATTATAGATTACCTGAAAAAAGGGGGCATTCCTATTATTACAGGATTCCAGGGTATCAACTCTGATTTTAGGGTTACAACATTAGAAAGGGGTGGATCGGATACAAGTGCAATATTATGTGCTAAATTTTTTAATGCAAAAAAATGTATTATTTATACTGATGTAGAGGGCGTTCATACTTCAGACCCAAATTTAATAAAGTCCACAAAAAAAATAGAAAAGATTTCTTACGAAGAAATGTTAGAAATGGCATCACTTGGAGCCAAAATTATGCAACCAGCATCAATCCAAGAAGCAAGATTAAATAGAATTGAAATAGACGTCAGGTCCACTTTTTCAAAAAAAAATGGCACTACCATAACAAAAAAAAAAAATATTATAGGCAAAAATACAATTAGAGGAATTTCTTACACAAGAAATGATGCTAAGTTAACCTTGGTAGGTGTTAAAGATAAACCAGGTGTTGCGGCTTCAATTTTTAAACCACTTTTTGAGAATTCTATTAATGTTGACATGGTAGTACAAAATATTTCCGCTGGGGGTAAAGAAACAGATTTAACATTCACAATAAAACTAGATGATTTAAATAAAACTCGTAAATTAGTATCGAATAACAAGCTTATAAAATTTAAAAAATTAATTGTTAATAAAAATGTTTCAAAAGTTTCAATTGTTGGTGTAGGAATGATAACTACACCTGGTGTAACTTTTAGAATGTTTAAAGCTTTAGCAAAAAAAAAAATAAATATAGAAGTGATATCTACTTCAGAAATTAAAATATCTGTTTTAGTCAACAAAAAAAATCTAAAAAAATCTGTTGAAATACTTCATCAAGAATTTAAATTAAACAATAGTTTATGAATTTAAGACCCTATAGAGATATAATAAGAAATAAAACAAAAGAAATTAAAGTTGGAGATGTGAAGATAGGAGGTTCAAATTTTATAAGTGTCCAATCAATGACAAACACTCTTACAACAGACGTTTCAGCTACTATTAAACAAATAGAAGATTTATCAAATGAAGGGGCAGACTTAGTTAGAGTATCTTGTCCAGATGAGGAATCTACCAGGGCACTTAAACAGATATGCAAACACTCTAAGGTGCCGATAATTGCGGACATACACTTTCATTACAAAAGAGCATTAGAGGCTGCTGACAATGGTGCAAAATGTTTAAGAATAAACCCAGGCAATATTGGAAGTAAAGAAAAACTAAGCGAAGTTGTTAAGTCAGCAAAATATAATAATTGCTCAATCAGAATTGGTGTAAATGCAGGGTCATTAGAAAATGATTTATTAGAAAAATATAAAGAACCTTGTCCTGAAGCTTTGGTAGAAAGTGCATTGAGAAACATAAAATTGGTTGAGGAAAATAATTTTGATCAAATAAAAATTAGTGTGAAATCATCAGATGTATTTTTATCAGTTGCAGCTTATAGGCAATTATCAAAACAAACAGATTATCCTTTACATTTGGGAATCACAGAGTCTGGGAGCTTTACTCCAGGAACTATTAAATCTTCTATTGGATTGGGCGTTTTATTACTTGAAGGTATAGGTGATACTTTAAGGGTTTCTCTTTCTGACGATCCCGTAAAAGAAATCAAAGTTGGCAATGAGATTTTAAAATCACTTAATTTAAGAAATAGAGGCGTTAAAATAATCTCATGCCCATCTTGTGCAAGACAAGGTTTTGATGTAATCAAAACCGTAAAAATACTAGAGCAAAGATTAGCACACATTAAATCACCAATAACACTCTCAATTATCGGATGTGTTGTTAATGGACCTGGAGAAGCTGCTCAAACAGAGATAGGAGTTACTGGTGGTGGAAAAAATAGCAACATGCTATACCTCAATGGGATCCAAAATAAAAAAATTGAAAACGATGAAATTATATCTAAAGTTGTGTCTTTAGTTGAAAAAAAAGAAGCCGAAATTTTAAATAAAAAATAAATCATGATACCAATTGATAAAGTAAGAGAAATTATCTCTAGACATGAAATATTAGAAAAAGAACTTGCATCCAATCAAGTAGATAAAAAAAATTTTGCTAAAAAATCAAAAGAATACTCAGATTTAAATG
>MDTG01371856.1_pt1 | contig 13740 bp, 11 predicted proteins | sample 811421 | NCBI WGS metagenome assembly MDTG01 (sample SAMN05326645, study PRJNA326480) | marine metagenome | isolation source: seawater | place: Pacific Ocean: South East | collected 2011 | reverse complement strand
GTAATTGCTTTTTGAAACGCTCTAGATACTAAAAAAGTGTCCTTAACAGTACTTAGGGAAGAATTTAAACTTTTAATTGGTTTGTACTTATTTAAATTTGACTTATACTTGGCTTTAAGAATTTTTTTGACCGAATGCTCTAGCCTAGATTCTGAAATTAAACCAGATAAATATGCTTTCTGTATAGAATTTATACCATTAGAAATATTTTCAGACATTAAAAGAATATCATTTCCGGCCATAAAAGCAGCTAAATCTATATTGCCAATATTTTTAACCTCTTTTACGCCCTTCATGTTTAAAGCATCAGTAAAAATTAACCCATTGAAACCTAATTGATTTTTCAACAAATCAGTAACTATAGTTTTTGATAATGTTGAAGGTATTCCCTTTTTTTGAAGACTTGGAATATTAAGATGAGCTATCATAACTGAAGAAAGCCCTTCTTGAATAAGAGCTCTAAATGGCTCTAATTCAACATCATATATTCTTTTTTTTCCATATTTAATTGATGGAAGAGTTTTATGAGAATCTTTAGAGGTATCACCATGTCCGGGAAAATGCTTACCGGATGTTAAAATATTTGATTTATGCATTCCTTTCATAATTGAAACACCCTTGATTGAAACTTGATTGGATGACTCTCCAAATGAACGATTACCAATTATTGGATTTTTAGGATTTGTGTTTATATCTAGAACAGGTGCAAAATTCATGTGAATACCCAAACGAACTAATTGATGTCCAATTCTTTTACCTATATCATTTAATAACTGATAATCAGAAATAGCTCCAAGTGTCATATTCCATGGAAAAGAGAGTACATCATTTAATCTCATTGCTGCTCCCCATTCAGCATCCATAGAAATTAACAAAGGTATCTTAGCATAAGACTGAAAGATATTAGACCATTCAATCTGAGAATTAGTCGACCCTTTAGAAAAAATAATACCGCCTATTTTATTTGATTTGACTAGTTTCAGTGTTTTTTTTAAATGGGTAGAATCTCTGTTAGAAAAAACCATTGGAAAAAACAATTGCCCAATCTTCTCTTCTAATGTGATTGATTTATATAAACTATCTACCCAATGTTTTTGGCCTAAATAATCAGGTGCTAGCAGAGGATCTGGTTGTTGAGCTTTTATATCTACACAACACAATAATGTTAATAATAAATATTTTAGACACTTCATCTATTCACTTAATAAAACGTGAATGCCAACTATCTTCCAGAGAAACTTCCCATTGTGACTTATAACCTCCAACATCATTAATCAAATTATTAAAAACAATTGTCTTAGAATTTATTGACCCTTTGCTTAGCATGCTTTTGAAGTCATTCAAACTTTTGTGAGTAAAATATTCACCTTGCTTAAAAGTAACATTCATTTTATCAAGTAATGAAATCTTGTATTTCTTCTCTAAAGATTGAATAAAATGAACAGAGGAATCAATTGAACATCCAGTTGGCAAATTAAAATCAGTCTCTAAACCAATTACAATAAATCTATTGTATGGAATATCAATTGATGCTAAAAGTAAATTATTATGAGCCGTCCATTTATCTAAAAAATCATCACACAAACCTCTAATTTCTAAACATTCTTTATCACTAAATTTTCTATTGGAAGGATATATCCATATTCTAGCATCATTTGAAAGTTTATTAAAAGGTATTTTCATTTTATAAATCTTCTGCTTCTGCAATTAACTCAGCTATGTCTTTTACTGGGATTGAGTCTTCTTTTTCTTTATTTTTTATACCATCAGTCATCATCGTATTACAAAAAGGACAACCTGCAGCAATTATATCAGGTTTCACTTCTAAAGCTTGTTCTGTTCTTTCTATATTAATATCTTTTTTTCCTTTTTCAGGTTCTTTAAACATTTGAGCTCCTCCTGCTCCACAACACAAACCTTTTGATTTGCAATTTTTCATTTCTACAAGCTCTGCATCTAATTTTTTTATTAAACTTCTTGGAGCTTCATAAATATTATTAGCTCTCCCTAGATAACATGGATCGTGGAATGTAATTCTCTTGCCTTTATAAGTTCCACCTTTTATACTGATTTTTCTATCATTAATTAAATTTTTTATGAATTGAGTATGATGTTCAACTTCATATTCACCACCTAACTCTGGATATTCATTTTTGAGAGTATTAAAACAATGTGGACAGGTTGTTACTATTTTTTTTATCCTATAAGAATTCATCAATTCTATATTTGCAATTGCTTGCATCTGAAATAAAAATTCATTACCAGATCTTTTGGCTGGATCCCCCGTGCAGCTCTCTTCTTTACCTAATACGGCATAAGAAATGCCGGAATGATTGAGTATTTTAATAAACGCTTTTGTTATTTTTTTTGCTCTTTCATCAAAACTCCCAGCACAACCTACCCAAAATAAAACTTCAGGTTTTATATTATTTGCTGTTAATGAAGCTAATGTTGGAATTTCCATAATAAATCTTTATCATTTTTCATCATCAAAAACCTCAATGGTAACCTCTTTTTCTACCAAATCCGTAAATTTTCCATTGTATCGAGTAGCTTTAACTAAATGATTATCTACCCAATGATAATTTCCACCTCTTGGTTTTCCCATTAATAGACTATGATATTTAAAACCATTTTTATTTAACCATTTAGATGTAACTTCTCTATGAGATTCAACTCGAGAAGTAAAAAAACAAATTATATGACCTTCATCATACCACTTATTTAACGTGGCTAACGCATCAGGATAAACCTCGGCAGAACCCATCCTTTCTGGCTCTTCATTTGGAATATCATCGCATATAGTTCCATCAATGTCAATTAAATAATTTTTAACTCCATCAGGTAAAACAGGACTAACTAATTGACCGTCTTCGACTTTTTTATGTAAATAATTTTCTACTTCATCTTTTTTCATAATTTATTTTTTATAAACTAATTGCCCTTTGCCCACAAGAGCCTATCTTGATTGTTAAATGGCCACGGAGCACCATTATTTTCAATATTCCCCATCATATTATTTAAATCTCCTGGGGCTGAAGATTTCTCCATAACTAAATATTGTCTCATATCCATTATTATTGACAACGGATCAATTCCAATAGGGCAAGCCTCTACACATGCGTTGCATGATGTACATGCCCATAATTCTTCTTTAGTTATGTAATCATTTAAAAGTTCTTTTCCGTCACGAATATGCTTTTTTTTATTTTTTCTGTAATTTTCCCCAACCTCAACCAGTCTGTCTCGAGTATCCATCATAATTTTTCTTGGAGACAACTTTTTTCCAGTTTGATTTGCAGGACACTCACTTGTACATCTCCCACACTCTGTACATGAATATGCATTGAGAAGCTGAACCCAGTTCATATCAACTACATCTGATACACCAAACTTCTCGGGAATAGAATTTGAAGTAGAAGCGGAAAAAGGATCTGTATCGGGATCCAACATCATTTTAACTTCTTTAGTAACATTAGAATTATTTACAAATTTTCCTTTCGGTTCTAAATTAGCATAGAACGTATTTGGAAAAGCAAGTAAAATATGAAGGTGCTTTGAATAATACAAATAATTAGCAAATAATAATATTCCAATAATATGAAGCCACCAAAAAGTTCTTTCCAAAAAAATTAAATTTGAAAAGGAAAGTCCATCATAAAGTGGTTTTAAGTAAACTGAAACTGGAAAGGCTCCTGCCTTTGGATAATTGGAAACATTTAACTCTTGTAACAAACTATCAGTTGCATTCATTGAAAGAAAAAGAAACATTAAAATAATTTCAAAATATAAAATAAAATCAGCATCATACTTTGGCCAACCTTTCATTTCTGGATTCATAAATCTTTTTATCCTAATAAAGTTTCTTCTAATCCAAAAAATAATTACGGCTATGACAACTAAAAAAGCAAGAATTTCAAAAGTTGCAATTAAAAAATTATAAAAACTTCCCATATAAGGAGCAAAAACCCTATGAGTTCCAATTAATCCATCAATTATAATTTCAATTAATTCAATATTAATAAGAATAAATCCAACATAAACAATCAGATGTAAAACTCCAGAAATAGGTCTATCAATCATCTTTGATTGACCCAAGGCTAGTAAAGTCATGTTTTTCCACCTAAGGAATTTTCTATCATATCGATCTATATCCTTGCCTATTTTAATATTACTAATCAACTTTTTGATATTAAAAATGAAAAAACCTACACCTAATAAAAGGATAATTAAAAACAAAAGATTAGGTATAAATGTCATAAAGTAGTCCAATTATTGCTTTTCAACTTTTACTTTTTTTCCGAAAATTGAAAAATGGACGTATTTTTTAGGATTCTGTTTCAAATCTTTCAAAAGATTATCCAATGAATTTGCAGCTTTATTTAATTGATCATATACTGATTTATCCTTTAAAAACATTCCAGCAGATCCCTCACCAGATTCTAAAGAATTTAACACACTATTAATATTCTCTGCAACAATTTCATATTGTCTAACTGTTTTAGCAAATTTAATAGCAGCAAGAGAGTCGCTAATAGTTGATAGGTTTTTTGAAGTTAAATTTAAATTATCCATTGTACTAGAAAAATTATCTTGATTTGAAATCAATAAATTTGATAACACATTTGATGCTTCATTTATATTTTCTAAAGACAAACTCAAATTTTCTAAAGTATTTTTTAAGTTATTTTGAGTGTCAGAATTTAGCACATTACTGACTCCAACAAATAATGAATCAACGCTAGTTAATGTACTCACAATCTTTTCTTGCAATGGAGCTATTTGACGATTTACAAGCTCAGTAAATCCAGGTTTAATTTGAGAGTTTAAAGTATCACCTGATTTTATTGACATCGTATAATTCATATCAGGTGATATTGAAATTGCTTTTCCCCCAATAAGGCCTGTTTCATAGAGAACAGCAGTACTTTGATTTGAAAAATTAACATCTCCACGAATATTCATTGTAATAACTATCTGCATAGTGCCAGGGAGAAAATCAGCTTGAGTTACTGAACCAATCGATAAACCATTAAGGGTCACTTTAGCTCCAGGAATTAATCCTTCAATTTCAGGATAAATAGCATATAAAGTTTTTTGACTTTTAAGAATTGACTGGCCTTTTAAAAAATTGTATCCAAAAATAAAAACTGAAAGGCCAACTATTACTAGCAAAAAAGATTTTATTTCTTTAGATAATTTAAACATATTACAAAGCTATGTAAATTCAATTGTGATTTAATAATTTATTCAATTTTTTTGGCTTCATTTAGAGAAATAATTTCACCATTAAGAAAAGCAACAATAAATGCAGATTTAAAGCCTTTCCCTTTTGCTTTTCTTAATTGTTTTTTTGCTGTTTTTATTTTTTTTGAATCTCCATAATAGTATCTGTAAATTTTACCATTTCTTATTCTTGAAATAGAATTTAAACCATTAAAGTTATATGGCACAGTTTCAATTTTATTATTACCTGCAGAAATTTGAATTTTATATGAAATTTCATTTTTAATTAATCTCTCATTTTTTTCTAAAGAAATTGATAACTCGGAATTTAGATTAGATTTAATAATGGTTTTATTCAAAGATTTCTTATAATCAATTATAGCATTTGCAATTGATTTTGCCATAGACTTTTGACCTTTCGATGAATTTAAATAAGCGCCTTCATTTTTATTAGTTAAAAATCCTGTTTCAACTAACACACTAGGCATGTAAGTATATTTCAAAACTATAAATCCTGCTTGCTTAACAGTTCTATCTTTTCTTCCTAAATAACTAACAAAACTATTTTGAATTGCAGTGGCAGCAACAATACTTTGCTCTAGATATTCTTCCTGCATAAGAAGTAGACTTATAACGGATTCAGGATTGTTAGGATCAAAACCATCATAATTTTTTTCATAATTATCTTCAAGAAAAATTACAGAATTTTCTTTTTTAGCTACTTCAAAATTCCTTTCATTTGCATGAAGACCCAAAACAAAAGTTCCAGCCCCAAAAGCTTTTGAAGAAGTAAATGCATCACAGTGAATGGATATAAATAAGTCAGCGTCTGCATCGTTAGCAATTTGAGCTCGTTTAAAAAGATTAATATATTTATCAGTCTTTCTAGTATAAATCACTTCAATGTCCTCATATTTTGAAAGCATCTTTCCAATTTCTAAAGTAATTGTTAGTGCAATTTCTTTTTCAGAATAACCATTGCCTGTATTTCCTGAATCATGCCCTCCATGTCCAGCATCAAGAACAACAATAAATTTATCATTAGATCTGGAGGAATTCACCTTATCAAATAAATTAAAAAACAACAAGATCAGAACAAAATTGAGGTTTATGAATTTCATTTCATTAACGTTACTTTATAAAAAGAACTCTAAAAATATTCTTAATTTTGAATTCAAATATAGCTCCATTACAAATTTAAGAGGATTAATCTTGCAGACAAATTTTAGTTATACACCATTATTGTTCATATTTCTATGGAGCTCAATTTTATTTGCTCAATCTGATTCTCTAAACATTAAGAAACTTAATGAAAAAATAATTGACAGCACTACCATTTCAGTGGCTGAGCCACTTCTCTTAGACATGATTACATATAAAGCAGAAGACTCTGTAAGGATTAACAGAAATGAAAACAAAATTTCTTTATATAATAATGCTGAATTGTATTATGGTGATATAATTCTTCGTTCAGGAATAATTGTTTTAGACTATAAAAAAAAAGAAGTTTATGCAGGAAGAATAGTAGATACAAGTGGAACACTTGTTCAATTCCCTTATTTCAAACAAGACATAAACGAGATTAATCCAGATTCCATTAGATATAATTTCGATTCTGAAAAAGCTTTAATTTGGAATTCAAAAACTGAGCAAGGAGGAATGAATGTTTTTTCAAATTATACAAAAAAGCAAAATGATTCTGTTTACTATATAAAAGATGCAAAAGTTACCACTGGAGGAGAATTAGATGATGCTGACTATTATTTTAGAGTCAGAAAAGGAAAATTAGTTCCTGGAGGAAAAATCGTTACTGGTTTTACAAATATGTATATTGCAGATGTGCCTACTCCAATAATGCTTCCTTTTGCTTATTTTCCTACAACTCAAAATCAATCGTCTGGATTTATTTTTCCGTCAATTGGAGAAAACAACAATAGAGGTTATGCTATTCAAAATGGAGGATACTATTTCAATCTATCAGATTATTTTAACCTTGCATTAATCGGAGATTATTATACAAATGGTAGTTACGGTTTAAGGGCAGATACACAATATAAAAAAATGTATAACTATAATGGAAATTTAAGCTTCAGATATGAAAACCTTGTAGCTGGTGAAAGAGGTCTTTCAGGATATTCTAAATCAACAGTTTTTAACTTTAGATGGTCTCATAGTAAAGATTCTAAAGCATCTCCATACTCTACATTCTCAGCTTCAGTAAATTTTGGAAGCAGTGATTATTATCAACAGTCTGTAAATCAACTAAATAATCCTAATTTTTTAAATAACAACTTAAGTTCATCGGTTTCATATTCTAAAACATTCCCAGGTAGTCCTAGAGTAAATATATCTCTAACATCTTCTATGTCTCAAAATTCACAAACCAAGAATGTAAATTTAACTTTACCAACCCTTCAAGCTAATATGGAAAGAATTTTTCCTTTTGCTCCAAAAGATGGAGGAAAAAAAGGTGCTCTTCAAAATATTAATTTCCAATATACTGGTAGAGCTGAAAATCGAATAATTACAACAGAAGATAATTTATTTAAATCTGATATGTTCAAAGAAGCTAGATCAGGAATGGTTCACAATATTCCATTAAGCACTAATTTTAAAGTTCTAAAACACTTTAGTGTTTCTATGGGAAGTGCTTACAAAGAGGTTTGGACACCTCAAACTATAAAATTCAATAATTATGATGAAGAATTAGATCTTGTAGTTAAAGATACTATCCAAGAATTTGATGCTTTTAGAACTTACAATCTAAATTCAAGTATAGGAACAACAATCTATGGAACATTTAATTTTGGTGAAAACAAAAAAGTTCAATCAATTAGACACACCATAAGACCTTCAATATCATATAGTTATAATCCAAGTTTTGAAGATCAATATTATGATACCTATATAATTGATGCTAATGGAAACACAGCATCCTACACTAGGTTTCAAGAAAGTTTATTTGGGGCTCCAGGAAATTCATTTTCAAGTAGTATAGGAATTAGTATTAACAATACATTTGAAGCAAAAGTAAAAGATAAGGATACAACAAAAACTGAACTCAAAAAAGTTAAACTTCTTAATAATCTTAATTTCACAACAAGTTATAATGTTTCAGCTGATTCTTTAAACTGGGCACCTGTTAGGATGACAACTGGATTCACAGCTATTAAAAACAAACTTAATATGAATCTAGGTGCAACATTTGACCCTTATGCTTTAGATGAAAATAAAAAAAGATATGGAACTTTTAACTTCAAAAACGGCGGATCCCTTCTAAGAATGACTAGCGCTAACATTAATATGAATTTTTCAATATCTAATAAAGATTTTAATAAAGATAAAAAACCTGATAAAAATGACGATGATAACAATTTAGATGACCAAGAAACATCTTCTAGTGGAGGAAGAGCAGATGGTTTATTTGGTCGAGCAGTTAAATTAGATGGAAGAAGAATGAATCAATTTAAGGAAGTACAATCAAATAGTGAATATCCTTTATACAAATATAAAATACCTTGGGATTTTAAAATAGCCTGGTCATTTACTTATAGTAATCGAAAACAAGAACGAGAAATATCTAACAATTCTTTAATGTTTAGTTCTAACATAACATTAACTCCTAAATGGCAAATATCGGCCTCATCTGGTTATGACTTCAAAGGAAAAGGATTTACATATACTTCACTTGGTTTTGATAGAGATTTAAAAAGCTGGAGAATGAGTTTTGATTGGGTGCCATTCTCTAACAGAGCATCCTGGAATTTTTTTATTGGAATTAAATCAGGACTTTTAAGCGATATTAAATATGATAAAAATAGAGAACCCGATAGAAAATTAAATTAACAATTATGAAAAAACAAATTATTTTAACTCCTGATGCTCCCTTACCAATAGGCCCCTATAATCAGGCTATACAAATTGACAATATTTTATATTTATCTGGTCAAATCCCTTTAACATCAAAAATGCAATTAATACAAAATGATTTAATTCAAGAGGTGGAACAAGTCATGAAAAATCTTGAAGCTGTTTTAAAAGCAGCGAATATGAATTTTATGAATGTTGTAAAAAGTACCATTTTTCTAGATAACATGGATAATTTTGAAACAGTCAATAGTATTTATGGAAAATATTTTAAGAAGAACTCAGCTCCAGCCAGAGAAACAGTTGCTGTTAAAACATTACCTAAAAATGTAAGAGTTGAAATAAGTATGATTGCACATCAATAGAATACTAGTCAAAGCTATCTATTTGCAACTTATGATAATTTAAAAGACCATCAATAGGTCTTTTAACAATATTTCCAATCTTAAGATCATATTCAGAGAGTATTACCTTAATTTCACTTTGAAGGTAGAAGGCAATTGAACCAACAAAATGAATTGGAACACTCTTGCAATTATTAAACTGTAAGATCTGATGCTCAATAAATCGCTTTAAACCATTAAATATAATATCTTTCATAACAGGATGGTTTTTCCTTTCAATCAAAAACTTTGCAAATGATGCCAAATATGTGTTTGGATTTTCTCTTCTATAAATATTTTCTTTGATAGTATCTGGATCAAGATTAAATTGATTTTCAAAATCTTTAGAATATTCAAGAGGCATTTCATTAAAATAATAACTTCTAATAAGTTGTTTTCCAAAAAAATTACCACTAGCTTCATCCATTAATATATAGCCAAGAGAAACTACCTTTTGTTCAATACTTCTACCATTATAATAAGTGCAATTTGATCCAGTTCCAAGAATACAAACAATAGAAGGCATTCCAGGCTTGAAAACTGAATAAACAGCTGCATAAGTGTCTTCTTTAATATCTAACTTAGCTTTAGAAAAAATTTCGCTAAAAATTTTTTCAATTCTATTAGAAGATGATTTTACACCACATCCTGCTCCATAAAAAAACAATTTAGAAACTTTATTTCTGTTTTGATAAAGGTCATAATTATTAATTATTCTTTCATTCAATATAGTACTAGACAACACCTGAGGATTTAAACCTAAAGTTTGGGTTGAAAACAACACAGATCCCAAATCATCAATTGCAATCCAATCAGTTTTAGTAGATCCGCTATCTACAACTAAAATCATAATTACAATTGATTAATATTTCTGGCTAGATCTATAAGTTTATTAGAATAACCACATTCATTATCATACCATGAAATAATTTTGAAAAAACTATTATTTAATTCCATTCCAGCACTAGCATCAAAAATCGAAGTTCTAGTATCTCCAATAAAATCTTGAGATGCAACTGGATCATCAGTATACCCTAAAATGTTTTTTAGATTTTCTTTGGAAGCAATAAGCATTTTCTCTTTTATTTGTTCATATGATGTCTCCTTTGACAATTTCACTGTTAAATCAACAACAGATACATTTGCTGTTGGAACTCTAAATGACATTCCTGTTAGCTTTCCATTAAGTTCAGGAATAACTTTTCCAACGGCTTTTGCAGCTCCAGTAGAGGCTGGAATAATATTAGTTAGTGAACTTCTACCTCCTCTATAATCTTTCTTTGATGGTCCATCAACAACAAACTGAGTAGCTGTAGCAGCATGAACAGTAGTCATTAATCCTTCTTTAATTCCAAAATTATCGTTCAAAACTTTAGCTATTGGTGCCAAACAATTCGTTGTACAAGAAGCATTAGATACAATAATATCACTAGAATTAATTTTATGATCATTAACTCCAACAACAAACATTGGAGCGTCTGGAGAGGGAGCGGATATAACTACTTTCCTTGCTCCTCCATCTATATGAAGATTAGCTTTTTCTAATGTTGTAAAAATACCTGTACATTCAGCAACTACATCTGTTTTCATTTTACCCCAAGGAATTTCACTAGGATTTCTTTTTGCAATAATTTCAATTTTTTTATCATTAACAATAAGACTGTTTCCTTCAATTAAAACATCGCCATTAAACTTTCCATGAACTGAGTCATACTTAAGAAGATAGGCAAGATGATTGATATCTAACAAATCATTAATAGCAACAATTTCAATATCATCCTGATTTATAGCTGATCTAAAAACCATTCTTCCAATTCTACCAAAACCATTTATTCCAATTCTTGTTAACATAATTTTAATTTTAATTTATATAGACAATATGTCTGATACACGAATTAAGTTTTTATTAATTTCAGTTTGACCTTTAATTGCTTCTTCTAAAGGACTTAATGTCATTAGTCCATCTTTTACTCCTACCATTAAATTATATTTTCCTTCCAAAAGTGAGTCGATTGCATGAACTCCCATTCTAGATGCTAATACTCTATCAAAACATGTAGGAGCACCTCCCCGTTGCATATGACCAAGAACAGATACACGCACCTCATACTCAGGCATATTATTCTCTACATATGAAGCAATTTCAAAAACATTTTTTCCAGTTTTATCTCCTTCTGCAACCATAACAATACTTGATGATTTTCCTGATTTTTGACTTTTCTTAAGAGAGTCTAATAATCTTTCTAATCCCATGTTTTCTTCAGGTATTAATATTTCTTCTGCCCCAGCTCCTATTCCAGCATTTAAAGCTATATGACCGGCATCTCTTCCCATCACCTCTACAAAAAATAATCGATTATGAGAAATAGCAGTATCCCTGATTTTATCAATTGACTGAACTACTGTATTTAAAGCAGTATCGAAACCAATAGTATAACTAGTTCCACTAATATCATTATCAATGGTGCCAGGAATACCTATTAAAGGAATGTTATACTCGCTACTAAACTTTAATGCTCCTGTAAAAGATCCATCACCACCAATAATAACAAGTGCATCAATTTTGTAATCTTTTATCTTCTCAAATGCAATTTTTCTTCCTTCCTTACTGAAAAAATCTATACATCTTGCAGTTTTTAGAACTGTTCCTCCTTTATTTATAATATTATTTACACTGCGTGCATCTAATTTTTTTATTAATCCTTCAATCATCCCCTGATAACCCTTATAGATTCCATAAGGCTCAACGTTATTATATACGCATGATCTAACTACAGCTCTTACAGCAGCGTTCATGCCTGGAGCATCTCCCCCTGAAGTTAAAACGCCAATTTTTTTAATCTTTTTCATTTAAATCGAAAGCAAATTTAACTATTCTGAATGGCATAAAAAAACTAATATTAAAATACCAAGATTATATAAAACAATCCTATATCATCTATTTTGCATCATTTATTATTTTACTTATAAGCTCCTTAAAGTAATTAAAATCAACATTATATGAAAGACCCATCCCCTGAGTATATCCAATCTTATCTCCTATGTAACGGAATTCATTTTCTTTATTAAAAACCTTTGCTCTAAGAGAACCATCTTCATTTAAAATAAAATCAATTTGGACATCACCCACAATCAAAGTTTCATTGACTCCTCCAACAGGAACTCCTATTTTACCATTGATTAAAATTTTATCGCTAACCTGCGTTGAAAGGGTTAAACCCAATCTATCCTCAGAAAAAACATCTAAATTAGAATTCCTATCTCCCTTTAAATAATTAATTCCAACTTTAAGTTTTTCGTCATTTTGACCTATTATTGAATTAAATAAATCAGAGGCTTTTTCATATAAATTATTAGTTATTCCTTGTATAGAAAGACTAACATCGTTTACAAACATTCCTTGAGATAATAAAGAAATTGCTTGAAGTTGACTTATTTGGGGGTCAGCTAATCGATAATTGATCTCAGAAACTACAGTTGCATTGGTATTTGGAAAAAATATTTCAAAAATTGGATTATCAGGCTTCAACAAATCACCTTGTAAGTTAATTCCAACTTCTGTAGGAATTTTTTTATTAAAATTCGGGTTATCTAGTAAAATAGCAGGGTTTGCTCCACCAGGAACTTCGTATAATGCATTTAAATTCATTTGAGCTCCAGTTGGACTGCCATCCCATATTATTGATCCGCCTGGCTCTAAATTAAATTTTTTATCAATTATACCTATGTTTTTAAAATTATATACTCCTTCTGAAGTGTAAAAGTCACCCCACATGTTAAACTTGCCATTTGTGTTGGTCTCCATTAATAATTTACCTATTCCTTTTCCACTTATATAACTTCCTGATGATTGATCAATTACAATCTCCACATTAGCGCTATTATCAATGTCAAGTTCAAAGAACATTTCCAAACCTCTTAAACTTGTAATTTGAGAATCTATTTTTTTTGGCTGATCATAATTTATTTTTGTTTTTTTATCTTCAAATTTTATAAAAGAAATATCCGAAATTTCCTGGGTATCTTTCCATGGTATTTTTATAGAAGTTCCTTTGGCAGTCTTTCCAACCAATTTAAGTTGAGGCATTTTTGTTGGGCCTTTCAACAATATATCACCAGAAAAAAATCCATCTCCATAAAATAAAGCCTGTTCAGTTTTCTTTTTATTTAATATAAAAATTCTGTCAGAACTTGCTGTCAAATTAACATTCCAATCTCTAAAATTGGAATGAGTGAATTTCGCTTCTATGTTTGCATTAGTTTT
>MDTG01416546.1_pt1 | contig 13741 bp, 15 predicted proteins | sample 811421 | NCBI WGS metagenome assembly MDTG01 (sample SAMN05326645, study PRJNA326480) | marine metagenome | isolation source: seawater | place: Pacific Ocean: South East | collected 2011 | reverse complement strand
TCTCTGACTTCAGATTGTAACTTATAAATATCTTCTTTTGGAAATTTGTACAAAAGATTATCTATGTGAATTATCTTTTCTTTATTCATTATTTCCTCTTCGAGATCATAAAAAATTTTATCCAAATATTTTTTTTGCGACTTTAATTCTAATTCTTTTAAATAAAGTTCAGCAAAATCTAAGTCATTAACTAATTGTTTTGAGAATTCGTCGATATAATTCATGTCTTTAGAAGTCCATTTTAAAGTTTCCCCATAATTGTCATCTGGTATTGGTTCAAGTTTATCTGTGATAGGATTGTAATAAAAATTTAAATTAAATATTAAAGCCCCATGCCATGAGTCAAAAATATTATTTATCGCCATATATTTTGCAAGCATTTCAATATCAAATACTTGTTTTACCGATAATGAACCATTTCTGAACGAGTCAAATAGATATTTTCCTCTTATGTAGTTATTATAGAGAAATTCATTTAGCATAATCTTCTTCATGTTTACTCCAATTACTTCTGCCGAATAATAATAGTGATCCCAATCTTTAGGTTCTAATGTGAAGGCTGCTTTTTCAATCCAAATTGGATCTCTATCAAGTCTAATTATAGGTCCCTCTCTTCTTTTATTTCTTTCAATCATTGTTTTTTCCAAACCTTCATCTATTGAATATATACCTAGATCCTCTCCATTTAAATTAACTCTAATGAAATCGAATTTTTTTTCTATGATACCTTCTCTGTACAATGCTTTTCTAAAAAACCACTCCATGAGTGTCATTCTTCGTTCAGGTGCCATAAGAGAAAAATTATTCATTCCATAAAAAAAATTATTTTTCATATCAACTCTAAAAGACCACTTATTTGAAGATAGGTGTTCACTCGCAGTGCTACCTTTAAGCCTTATGTCAATAGGATAACTTTTATTAGCGTGTATTAATTCAGCTGATACATAATCATGTTCAATAAACCTTAAAGAGTATTTTTCTAAAGCTTCAAGTCTCCATAAATTTAATTGATTATAGTTTTCAAAATCGATGTTGATAGAAACCTTGTCTACATCTGTCGTAAAACCTTTTAGGTAATTAATTGAAATAAAGTCAATATTTTTTATAAATTTTTTTATGTCTTGGGTATAGCCATTTTTATAAAGATTAATAGATAAAACTGAAACAAAGATTGAAAAAAAAAAAATTATAAAAATTAAGAGGATAGTTTTATATAAAAAAACTCTTCTTACAAATTTATAAAGATAATTTTTCGTTGAATTACGGGTTTTTATATACATTATCTATTACAATTATGAATATAATCATATCCAAGTATTTTTTTTTTTAAAGAGCATTTAAGATAACTTTTATCTATAATGAATTGAAATTAATTAATTATTATATATAAATTTTGAACATGAAAGACATTAGCTTTATCGATATTTACTTTGATCAATTCCAAAAATCATCTCTTGATAAGAATATTATCCCAAAAATTATTGAATTAAAAAAATTTTTATTAAAAACAAAACTTAACAAAGGAAAGGTTATAATTGTTGGTAATGGGGGTAGCTCTGCAATTGCAAGTCATGTTTCTGTAGATTTAAATAAAGTCGTGGGCATAAAATCTTATAATTTTAATGAATATGATTTTATAACTTGCTTAGCTAATGATTACGGATATGAGAATTGGGTGAAAAAAGCTCTTGAAATTCATCTTGAGAAAAATGATTTAATAATTTTAATAAGTTCTAGCGGCAATTCAAAAAATTTAATCAATGCAGCTAAATTTATTAGAAAAAAAAAAAATATACTGGTTACATTAACTGGCTTCAATAAAAATAATAAATTATCAAAATATGGAAATTTGTCATTATGGACTGATAGCAAGGCTTACAATATTATTGAAAATACACATCAGTTCTGGTTACTGCTTGTGTGTGATTTAATAATTGGAAAGATTGAATACAATGCAAGTTAAATCTCATTTATATTTCTTATTTTTAAGACTTATATGAAAAAAATACTTATCACAGGTGGTTGTGGTTTTATTGGCTCGCATTTAGTAGAGTACATGACCCTAAAAGGTTATGAAGTCACTGTTTTTGATAGATACAATATTAACAATCATTGGGGTTGGTTGGAGCACTCAGAATATAAAAAAGATATTGAAGTTATATTAGGGGATATCAGAGATTTTGACTCTGTTTTTAACGCATCTAAAGGGTGTAACAATATACTTCATTTAGCAGCTTTAATTGGTATTCCTTATTCCTATATTTCCCCTCTTGCTTACATTAGAACTAATATTGAAGGAACGTACAACATATTAGAGTGTGCTAGAAAAAGATCATTTGAAAATATTATTGTAACTTCTACTAGCGAGGTATATGGATCAGGATTAAAATTACCCATGAAAGAAGATCACAGGATCATTGGACAATCTCCATATTCTGCTTCAAAAATCTCTGCCGATCAATTATCAATCAGTTACCATAGATCATTTGATATGCCCATCAAAATTATAAGACCCTTTAATACTTATGGACCTAGACAATCGGCAAGAGCAATTATTCCAACAATTTTTACACAAGCATACGATAGTAATTACATCAAAATTGGTAATAATAATACAACTAGAGATTTTACATATGTATTAGACTTATGTAATGCTTATGAAAAATTATTGAAATGTAGAAAAAATAATGCATACGGGAATATATATAACATAGGAAATAATATGGAAATTTCAGTAAAAGATCTAATTTATCAAATTAAGAATATTACTGGAAAAAATAAAAAAATAATTAGTGATAGTAAAAGAGTAAGAAAACCATCCAGTGAGGTTCAAAGACTAAGATGTGACTATAGCGCATTCAAAAAATTAACGAAATGGGAACCAAAATATTCAATTAATTCAGGTTTAAAGAAATTTAATAATTGGTTTTTAGAGCACAGAAATGTCTATAAATCAAATCAATATAATATATGAAATGTTAACAATTAAAATTTATCAAGAAAATATTTTTGAAAGGTTTTTTGCAATCTTAAATATAAAAAAAAATAAAAATCTCAATCAAAATGTTTTAGAATATAATTATAAAATCACTAATAAATGTACTTTAAAGTATGTTATATAAAAAAAAAATTGCTTTAATTGGAGCAGGTTTTATTGCGAATGAATATCTGAGAGTTGCAGAAAAGTCTTCTAAATTTACTATAAAGTCTATCTACTCAAGATCTAAACCTAAAATAATTAAATTAAAAAAAAAATATAACTTAGATTATACATTCACTAATTTTAAAGAATTTTCTAAACATCTAAAAATACAAAAAATTGATGGAATTATAGTTGGAGTAAGTGTTGAAAATATGTACGAAGTATTAAAATCAATTATTATACTTAAAATTCCACTGCTTATTGAGAAACCGCCCTGTTTAAACATTTCACAATTAAAAAAGCTTATCTCTCTCCAAAAAAAATATTTAACACCAAATATGATTGCTTTAAATAGAAGGTATTATTCTGTATTCCAAAAAGTTTTTAATAAAGACTATAATGAAAATTTGAATAGCATAATTATAGAAGGTCATGAAAATATTTGGAAGATTAATAAAAAAAATATTGTCAAAAAAAATTGGTTACTTGCAAATAGTATACATACTATTGATTTATTATTTTTCTTTTCTTGTGGAAGTTTAAAAAAGATTTCAATAAATAAAAATAAAAAAAATAATCAATTTAATATTGAGACATTAATGACTTTTGATAACTCTGTCTCAGCTATATATCAATCTAATTGGAACAATTATGGAAGATGGTCTGTAATTATTAATGTAGGAAAAATAAAATATACTTTTAAACCATTAGAGTCAGGTTTTGTTACAAATAGAAATGGGAAAATTAAAGAGATACCTATTGATGTTAATGACAAAATTTATAAAGCAGGATTTTACAATATGTTAAAATCTTTTATAAAATTAATAGAAACAAAAAAAAATGACTGGCCTGACGTAAACTTAAATTCAGTGCTTAAAACTTATGAGTTAATTAAAAAACTTTCATGAATAATTCCTTATAATATTATGAATATTTTAATAGTAGGTTCAGGAAATATTGGATACAGACATGCTCAGAAATTACATAGAATCAAAGAAGTAAAAAAAATTTTTTTTTTCGATAATAATAAGAAAAAGTATACTAATATTAAGAAACTAGTAACTTCTGAAAAAATTTTTTTTTTACAAAATCTAAATTTAAAACAAATTAAAATTGATCTTGTCATAATTGCAACAACTGTAGAAAATAGATATTTCTTATTAAAAAGAATAATTAAGGAGAAGCCAAAATTAAAAAATATCATTTTAGAAAAAATAGTCTTCTTAAAAAAAATTCATTACTCAAAAATTATTAGATTAGCTGAAACAAAAAAAATTAATATATTTACAAATTATCCACGTCCTTGTTATAAATTTTATATAAAACTAAAAAAACTTACACGTCAAAAAAAAATTGTAATTAAGGTAAAAGGTTCAAATTGGAATATGCTTTCGAATATAGTGCATTTTTTAAACTTATTTGAATTTATAAATTTAAATAAGAAAATTACTTTTATTGAAGAAAAAAATAAATATCAACTTATAAATTCTAATAGAGTTGGTTATAACGATTTATTAGGTAAAATTACTTTTACTAACTCGATAGGCTCAAAATTAATATTAATAAATTTAAAAAATTCAAAAAAATCATCTATAGAAATTGAAAGTAATGAATTTAATATTTTTTTTAATGAAGAGGACGATAATGTTTATATAAAAAATAAATTAAAAGATAAATACGAAATTTTTTATAATTATAAACCTTCAGTCTTACAGTCTAAAATAACATATAAAATTATTAAATATTTTATTAAAAATAATGAAATACAACTTCAAAAAATTAATGACACATTTTTATCTGACTTTGTTTTTATTGATTTTATCAAATTCTTAGAAAGTAAATTTCAAAAAAAATTATATATTACATAATGCGATACTTTTTCATTTCAGATATCCATGGCAACTTACCTGCTCTTGAAAAGTTTGTTTCCGAAATTAATAAACGTGAAGATATTGTGTTTATGTTGGGGGATATTGTTAATTATGGGCCATGGTCTAATGAATGTATTGAACTTTTAGATACACTATCTAATGTAAAATATATTATGGGAAATCATGAAAAGTATTTTTTGAGACAAGTTATTCCTAAATATTATTTAGTAAAATTATTTACAAATAAGTGTATAGATGGTTTTAAATATTTTGAAAAAATAAAAAAATATAAAAATAAATTATCATTTAATTCATATATTTTAAAACACACTATATTCAATAAATATATTTTTAAAGACACATTAGTTAATATCAATAACAACTATATTATTGGTCATTCTCATCAACAATATAAAATTAATATTAATAAAAATACAATTTTTAATCCTGGTAGTTTAGGCCAAAATCGAAAAAGCTTATCTAACTCAGACTATGGAGTATACGATATTGAAAAAGATAAATTTATATTAAAAACAAATATAATTAACAGTAAATACATTATTGATAAAATGAAAATTAATAAATACCCAAATGTATGTATTAATTATTATTTAAAAATGAATGTTTAAATCTGTTCTAATATCAGGAGTCGGATCTCTTATTGGTAATTCAGTCTTATCTCTATTAAAAAAAAGTAGATATAAACCTCAAAGAATAATAGGTACTGATTATTTTAATAATTATTCAGGTCTATACGAAGTTGACAAAGCTGAGTTGCTTCCCGATATCCTAAAAAAAAATGTTTCCCATAAAATGTGGTTACAAAAAGTCATTCAAATTATAAAAAAGTATGATGTAGAATTATTAATACCTGCATTAGATTTCGAATTAAAACTTTATTCTAAATATAAAATTTTTATTGAAAAAAAAACTAGTTGTCTTGTTTTGATATCATCTATAAACATCATTGACACATTTTCAGATAAAAGAAAAACAATAAATTTTTTAAAAAAGAATAATCTACCTCATCCTAGAATTTTTACAAAAAACGAAATAAAAAATACTTTTTTCAAAGATGCTAAATTAATTATTAAACCCTCTTATGGAAGTACCTCAAAAGATGTTTCTATAATTAATAATTTACATGAATTGAAAGATAAAATAAAAAAAATAGAAAAGCCTGTGATACAAGAGTTTATAAAAGGAAGAGAATTTACATGTGGATGTTTCTTTTTTAATAATAAAATTTTGTCAATTACTTGTATGAGTCGATCTCTAAAAAATGGAAATACAGAATTTGCAAAGATTGAAAATAATAAAACAATTATCAATTTTCTAAAAAAATTTAAAGAAATTTCAGGTTTTCAAGGATCTATAAATTTTCAATTAAAATACTTTAAAAATAAAGCTTATATATTTGAGATAAATCCTAGATTCTCAGGAACCTCGTACGCCAGACATTTATTTGGTCTTAATGAGTATAATTTATTTATTGAAGAGTATTTTGGATATAAAAAAAGTAATATCAAAATTAACAAAGGCTATGTTATGAAATCTTATTCATTTAAATATACAAAGAAATTAATTTGAAAAAAAAAATACTTATAATTGGTTCTGGAAGCAATGTTGGCAGATTTTTGTCATTAAATTTAGCTGATGAATTTAGTATCTATGAAATTTCATCAAAAAGAAAATATAAATCTAATTCATCAGTAATTAACTTATCTCTCGCATCCAAATCATTAAATTTAGATAAAATAAGGAAAATTAAAAAAATCAAATTTTCTGCAATTATTTTTTTATCAACTATCAGACAAATGGATGAGTCCTATAAAATATTCCATATAATTAACAATACAATTAAGTTACTAAAGATTTTAACGTTTCGAAAATTTATCAATTTTTCATCTGTTTCTGTTTATCAAAAAAATACAAAAAAATTATACGATGTAAATTCAAAATTATGGCCTATTTTAAATTCTGATTTTGAGTATTCAGTTAATAAGATTATTTGTGAAATGTATTTTTTTAATTATTTCCAATCATCAAATATAAATAAATTTGTAAATTTGAGAATTGGTCAAATTTTTGGCAAATCATCAAAAAATCAAAGTATATTTTATAAATTAAATCAAAGTATTGAGGATAAGAAAAAATTTATAATTTATGGTGACGGTAAAAGAACAATTACCTATATTTTTGAAAAAGACTTACTTTTTCTATTGAAAGAAATAATAATTTATAATTCAAAACACCTTAATATAAATGCAATTACATCAAGCACAAATATTAAAAAAATGATTAAAAACTTAATGAAAAACCACTCAAGTAAAAAAATAGTTTATAAATTTAATAATAGTCTCTCTGAGTCAAACGAAAGATATATAATAAAAAAAAATTATAATGTTTGATAACAAAGGTATAATTCAAATCCCTATTTGGAATGGTGTATGTAAAAGTTTTGCAGAACCTAGATTGGCTTCATTTCAACTAATTTCAAATCCAATAAAGGGAGTTTTTGAACAAAAAAATAAGAATGTAATTAATTATAAAAATAATTACATTCATATGACACCTCTATCTGGATCAAAATATATAAATCATATTCATAGTAAAAAAAGAAAATTATTATCAAAAATATCAAAAAAATTTGAGAACATACTAGAGATTGGAGGAGGTGACATTAGTCTTACAAAATTTTTTGATTATAATAATTTTACAGTTGTCGATCCTTGCATTAATTTAAAGAAATTACCTAATATTAAAAAAGTTTTTTTTTACAAATCTACTTTTGAAAACTTTAATCCAAAAAATAAGTTTAACTTAATCATTTTATTTTCAGTTTTGGAACATGTTAATCATTTAGGAAAGTTTTCAAAAAATCTAAATAAAGTTTTAGATACTAACGGTAAATTATTAGTTGTTTTACCTATCGTTGACAATCAATTTAAAATAGGAGATATAAATGCAATTTTACACGAACACACATATTATTTTACTAAGATAGGCTTTCAAAATTATTGTCTCAAATACAATTTTAAAATTATATATTCTAAAATTGAAAATGACTGTGGTTATTTTATTTTAAAAAAAAATTATTTAAAAAATAAAACCTTTTTAAAAAGCAATATATCTAAAAAAGATATTATCCGTTTAATGAATAATAAGATTCAATCTAATATAAATATTATATTGAAGCACAAAAAAATTAACTTTGTAGGAGCAACAAATGGTTTGAATATTCTTTTATATATTTTAAGGTCACATTTTAATAATAATAATACTACTATTACAATTTTTGATAATGATAAATTAAAAAAAGGTAAATATATTTCCTCTATACAATCAAAAATTAAACATAGACAAATATATAATAAAAATTTGAAATATTTTATCTCTGCTATGAGTTTTTATAAAGAAATTAAATATAAACTGAAAAATAATACTATATTAAATTAAGATGCTAGATCCATTAATTATCGCAGAGGTCGGTATTAACCACAATGGGAGTATTAAAAATGCAAAGAAATATATCGATATTTTAAAAAAAATTGATGTAGATATTGTCAAATTTCAAATTGCCATACCAGAGAATGTCACTTCGATTTATGCTAAAAAAAGTAAATATCAGATTTATAAAAAAGGAGAAAGTCAATTAGAAATGATTTCTAAATATCATTTAAATATATCTGATAGCTTAGATTTAATTGATTATGCAAAAAAAAATAATGTGCGAGTCATGTTTAGTGCATTTGATGAAGATAGTTTAAAGATAATTTTAGAAAATAAGTATGTCAAAGATATTAAAATTCCCTCTGGTGAAATCACAAATTACCAATTAATGAATATGATATCTAAAACAAATAAAAAATTATTCATGTCAACTGGTATGTCAAATACTTATGAAATTGAAAATGCAATAAAAATTATTACAAATGGAGATCTTACTAAATATAAAAATAATTTTTTACTTCAATGCACAACTAGTTACCCAACTCCAATTCAAGATGTCAATTTAAATATGATGAAATATTTAAGAAATAAATTTAAATGCAAAATTGGTTTTTCAGATCACACACTCAGTGATGTGTCAGCGCAAATTGCTGTTGCAATAGGAGCAGAATGTATAGAAAAACATGTAACACTTGACAATAATATGGATGGTCCTAATCATAAAATGAGCTTAAACATCAAAAATTTTAAAAATTTTGTACAAAATATAAGAAACGTAAATAAAATTTTAGGTTTATACATAAAAAGAAAAGTAGACATAGAAAATGAAAATTCAATAAATGTCAGAAAATCAATACATGCTAAATGTCAGATTTTTAAAGGAGATCTATTTACCAATATTAATATATGTCTAAAAAGACCAGGTATTGGTATTAATCCAAAATACTTTAATAAATTAATAGGCAAAAGGTCTAAATATAATTTTAATAAAGATGACATTATTAAGTTATGAAAAAAAATATTTTAGGTATAACTTCTTCAAGAGCTGACTATGATTTACAAAAAGAAATTTTCAAAAAAATTACTTTAGATAACAATTATAATTTTAATTTAATTATCACTGGCAATCATTCAATTAAAAAGCATGGTTTTAGTTTACAAAAAATTAAAAAAGATAGATTTTTCAATAATTACATTAATATAAAATTTCCTAATAAACTTGAAATTTCAAATTATTTTTTAGTTACTCAATATCAAAAAGAAATTTATAAAAAAATCAAAGCTATTAATCCAAAAGCTGTAATATTACTTGGTGATAGAATTGAAATATTATTATTTTCACTAGTATGTAATTTATTAAATATAAAAATTTTCCACATAAGTGGAGGTGAGACTACCCTTGGCTCAAAAGATGATATCTATAGAGACTGTATTACTAGATTATCTGATTTTCACTTTGTTTCACATTTAAATTTTAAAAAAAGAATAATTTCTATAAATAAAAATTCTAAAAATATTTATGTAACTGGAAGCCTAGGAGTTGAAAATATATATAATTTTTTAAAAAAAAAGAACCATTTATTAACAAATTTAATAAATTAAACTTAAACAACTTTTTTATTGTAAATTTTCATTCATCTCCTAAAGAAGAAAAGTTAATAAATCTTGCCATACAAGCCCTAGCTCTTTGTAATAAAAGAATTAGCTTTCTTTTCACCTCTCCTAACATTGATAAAGGTGGTAAAAATTTATATAAAAAAATTAATTGTGAAATAAAAAAAAATTATAATTTTTTATTTATACCAAATTTAGGACAAGATTTATATTTTAACCTACTAAAATATGCAAAAGGCGTTGTTGGGAACAGCTCTAGTGGCATTACTGAAGTGCCAATATTCTCTATACCAACACTTAATATTGGTTTAAGACAGGAGGGCAGGTTAAAGTCCTCATCCGTGATAGATATAAAAAATGAGAGAGAGATTAAAAAATTGTCAAAAATCATAGAAAAAATTGATAAAGGAGTCTTTGACTGTAATATGTCTGGGGTAATATTTAAAAATAATAATGCTAGTAAAATAATTTATAATAAAATAATTGACATCATTAAATAAACTAAAAATAACAGAAGACCAATCTTTAAACTCGGCTTTGGTTAGAATGTCTACATTAGGTGTTAAAACACTTATTATATCAAATAACCATAATTATTTATTAGGAACTATAAGTGACGGTGATATCAGAAAGAGCCTTCTTAAATCGAATATTACAAAAAGAAAAGCTTTTATAAAAAATATATATAATAAAAACCCTTATTTTGTATATGAAGATAATTTTAGTTTTACTCAAATTAAAAAAAAATTTTTAACTTTAAAAATTGAATTTATTCCAGTTGTAAATAAAAATAAAAAACTGCTGAGAATTTTGTGGTACAGCGATTTATTAAGAAATAAGTCTGTTTATAAAAAAATTAAATACCCAGTAATCATAGTAGCAGGTGGAGAGGGAAAAAGACTTTATCCATACACAACTATTTTACCAAAACCATTGATGCCAATTAATGGCACTACTATTTTAAAAAATATTATTGATAAACTTAATTTCTTCTCAATAAGTAATATTTATGTTTCTATAAATTATAAGAGTCAACTTATAAAATCTTATCTGAGTTATAACTATAAAAAAAACCAAGTAAAGTTAATACAAGAAAATAAAAAACTTGGTACTGCAGGCCCTATAAAAAAACTAGAAAAATTAAATTATGAAAATTATATTGTGATGAATGCAGATATTTTTGTTGAAATTGACTTTAGAAAACTAATTAATTTTCATATTAATAATAAAAGTGAGTTTACGATAGTCACTGTAAAAAAAAGTTATAAGGTTCCTTTTGGAGTGTGCCTAATAGAAAAAGATAAGATAACTTCAATCAAAGAAAAACCTAGCTATCCCTTTAACATAGTGGCAGGTATTTATGTGATTAGATCAAAAATTTTGAAACACATAAAAAAAAATCAACTTTTAGATATGAATGATTTAATACAAGCATGTATAAAATTTAATTATAAAATCTTATCATATGAAATTGATGAAAAAAATTGGGTTGACTTGGGTGATAAAGAAATTTTAGAAAACTACTTAAAAAAAGATGGCTTATAATGTTTTAATTATTGGTTTTGGATCTGCAGGTTTTAGACACGCAGAAATTTTCAATTCATTAAAATCTAAGGTCCATATCATTTCTAAAAGAAATAATAGCAAATATTTAAATTTATCAAATTTATCTAAAATAATTGATTATAAGTTTAATTTAATTCTGATTTCAAATGAAACAAACTTACATTATCAAACTTTAAAAAAAGTTAACAAATATCTTTTAAAAAATTCAAGAACTATTTGTTTGGTAGAAAAACCATTATTTCATAAGAATTATAAGTTTGAATTTTATAAAAAAAATATTTTTGTCGCTTACAACTTACGTTTCCACCCTCTAATTATAAAGTTAAAAAAATTAATAGATCTAAATAAAATCTATCATGTATCTCTGAGGTGTTACTCCTATTTACCAAATTGGAAAAAAATTAATTATAAAAAAACATACAGCGCACAAAAAAACAAAGGAGGAGGAGTACACAATGATCTATCTCACGAGATTGACCTGATATATTTTTTATTTGGTGATATTCGCTCCTCTAAAACAATTTTAAAAAAAATTTCAGATTTACAAATATCATCAAAAGATATTTTGATGATGATTGGTGAAACAAAAAAAAATATACACTTTTCTTTAAATCTTACATATTTTTCAAAAATACCTGAAAGAACTATTATCGTAGATGGTAAAAATTTTAATGCCCATTTAGATTTTATAAATAATACTTTAATTATTAAAAACAAAACAAAAAGATATAAAATATCTAGTAAAATTGATCTCATGAAGAGTAGTTTTTTAAATATGAACAAAAGTATTATTTCAAAAAATATGAATAATTTATGTAAATTTACCACAGGTTTAAAGATTGTAAGACTATTGGATGAAATATAAAAAATTAGCTGTAATTTGTGCTAGATCTAGATCAAAAGGGATCAAAGACAAAAATCTACTTAAAATAGATAATAAATCGCTTATAGAAATAACGATAGAACATGCTTTACAATCAAATCTCTTTGAAGATATTGTTTTTTCTTCTGACTCAAAAAAATATTTAACTCTAGCTAAGAAAAAAGGTATTAAAATTCTTCATGAAAGAACTGATAAATTTACAAATAATAATGCACCTAAAATACCAAGTATTAGAAATGCATTACTTTTTGCAGAAAAGAATAAAAATAAAAAATATGATTATATATGTGATCTTGACGTAACTTCGCCTTTGAGAAAAAATACTGATATTAAAAATTCATTTAATAAATTTTTTAAGAATAAAAGTTTAAATAATCAGTTATCAGTAATAGAGTCACAAAAAAACCCATATTTTAATATGTTTAAAATAAGAAATCATAATTTAATAAAATTCTTCCCAAAAATTTCATACAATCGAAGACAGAATATCCCTTTTGTTTTATCTGCAAATGCATCAATATATTGGTGGAAAAGAAATTATTTAATAAATAGTGACAAAATTATATCATCAAATACTGGCTATTTCTTAATGAGTAAAAATTCGATAGATATAGATGATAAAAATGATTATTTATTTATTAAATTTCTCATAGAAAAAAATGGAACTTAAGAAAGTAATAATTTTAGGTGGTTCTGGACTAATTGGTACAGAAACTATTAAAAAATTTATTAAAAATGGATATAAGGTAATTAACTTTGATCTAAATAAATCTAATTATTCTCATAAAAACTTATCATATTTCAAAATTGATTTAAGTAATTTTAAAGATACTGAAAAAAAACTTAAATTATTTTTTAGTCAAAAAAAACATAAAAAAATAGCTGCTTATGTTAATACATCTTACCCATACGTTGGTAATTGGTTAAATCATAATTTTGATTTATTAAAATTAGATGATTTTTTAGAAAACTCCTCATTAAACCTTTTCTCAAATATATGGATAACAAAATTAATAGCTGAAAATTTTAAAAAAAATAAATCAGGATCTATTGTATTAATGAATTCCATATACGGAATATTAGGGCAAAACCTAAATTTATACGAAGGCACCCAAATGAGAGAAAATTTAACTTATGCTGTAATTAAAGGAGCTTTATCTAATGGTGTAAGACAATTCGCATCTTTTTATAGTAAGCATAATGTAAGAATTA
>MDTG01163023.1_pt1 | contig 13743 bp, 18 predicted proteins | sample 811421 | NCBI WGS metagenome assembly MDTG01 (sample SAMN05326645, study PRJNA326480) | marine metagenome | isolation source: seawater | place: Pacific Ocean: South East | collected 2011 | reverse complement strand
GTAAATAAGAATATTTATTTTTAACACCTTTTATAAAGTTTTTTATAATAAAGCAAATCTTGTTTGTGGAAAAACATGTGGAAAAAATATTAAAAAGTCTTTTATTATTTTTTGGACTCACTAACAAAAGTCAATTTTTATTAAAAGTTTTTAAATATTTAATTTGAATTAAGATGATTTTTATTTTATTTTATTTTATTTTCATTTATAAATTTAAATAATTATTTCTCAAACTTTAAATCACTAAAAATCCCTTTTTTATTTGACTTTTATTAAAATAAATACTCGTTAATTTATTAAAAAAATAAAATAAGTAATAAATTTATTTATTACATTCTGTAATATATCTGTTAACTAAATTTGTAATATTGCCAATTTACAAAAGGAATTAATTATTTTTTATCATTACTGTAACAATTATGTCAATAATTAATAGTTTTGTTTATTTCCTTTTTGCATACATTTACATCAAATGATTGCATTGTCTTAATTTGTAAACCACTTTTTTCTGTCACCTCAACCTTTGCATTGCATTCATCCTGTTTGTATGCCATATAGCTAGGAGTTATCAATGAGACTTTGTTTGTTTTTAAAATATTATTTTTATATTCTTTCATTACTAATGTTAAGGCTTCAATTTCCACAGAAAATGATTCATTTGCAATAACATAAAATGGCAACATTAAACATGTGGAAAACAAAGTATAAATTATCTTTTTCATATTATTAATTAGGGCTTATTTTTTTATAACGCAAATTTAATTATGAGAAAATAGGTAGATTTGTACCAATTTGGTTGATATTGTTATCTTAACTTCTATTTTCAATTTTAAAGTTAGTCATTCAATCTTCAGAATGTTTAATATTTTAGAGTAATAATTGTGAATGGTTAATTATTTATATTAGTAATTAATTTAATTAATTTATTTTAACTATTTTATCTTCAGAAATTATGGCCCATTTCTTAAAGTAATTTTTACATAAAAAGCCACCAGTCAAGTCGCCAAAGGCTGGTAGATATAAATTATTGTTGTATGAATCAAAAGCAAAGCATTTGAATGAAAGTTTATCTTGATTGTTTTTTAAAATTAATTTAGGGTGATAATGTCCGCATATATTTAATATATTTTTATCTTTTTTGGTAATTGGTTCATGCGTAAATAAAAGATTTAATGATCGTTTTTCTTTTAGATATGAAATACCGTCTATAAAGCAACCTTTATCGTGATTACCTTCAATTAACTCTATTTCATTTCTAAAGGTTTTAAAAAGTTTTTCCAACTTATAAATTAAATTTTTATTTAGAGAGTATTTACTATGAAATAAATCTCCTAAAATTATCAACTTGTTAGGTTTGAATTTGTCAAATAATTTATAAATTCTATCTATATTATTTTCATCTTCATTATTTGTTAGTGGAATACCCTTTGATTGAAAATACTCTGCTTTGCCTATATGTATGTCACTTATAAGTAATTCCTTTGTAACAGGAATGAATAGAACTTGATTGGCATAAAGTTCTAAGACAGTGCCTCTCCAATTAAAATCAAGGGATTTGCATCGTTTATTATTTTTCATAAGATTTAATTAATTTATTTACTCTTTCTTCTATGGATTCATTACTTAATGTATTACTCAGCCTTTCAACAAGTAATGGAAAGGCAAATGGGCTAGGAATTTTTGTTTCATTCATAATCAGCTTTAATTTACTAATCCTTTGAAGGCAAGAACTGATCCTGTCGCTTTCTAAAGTCCCTTTTTTAACCTCTTCATATGATTGTTTTAGTAATAAATGATTATTTTCGTATTTATTAAACACTTCAAATAATAAATTTGAACTGATATTTAATTGATTAGATGTTTTTAATTTTGAGGGATTATTATTATTAATTAATCCGCTTATTTGAGCAATATTTTTAAATTTATTTTTTTTTAATTCTGAGAAATTTATAGCACTTTCTAAATCTTTTTCTAATTCCTCACTGTTCAAAAAATATGAAGAATAATCATTTAGCAATGAAAAATCATAGTCATCACTAGACGTTAAACTAAAACCTAAGTCATTAGATGTAATGCTAAAGGTGGTTTTATTTAGATTGGCAAATCTATATGCCCATAAGAATGCAATACCTTCATTTACAAATTTCCCTTCAAGAGGAAATACAAATAGTGTTTTGAACCCTTTAGAAGAGTATATTTCTATAAGTAATTGGTTCTCCTTAGGTATAGTCGAAATTTCATCTTGCTTTTTCAGTATTGGCAATAAAGATTTCAATTCTTCATTAATAACTACTTTATTTTTTAATATTTCATTAGAAAGACTTATTTCTTTTCTTATATTTTTACTAAGTAGATCAGATATTGCCATTTGACCACCTATCCACGCAGGTATCATTGAACTTTTCTGTGATGATTTTTTTACGTATAAATTCATATCTTTAATTTTAATAAATTCAAGCGTCTTACCAGCAAAGAAAAAAGTATCACCAACCTTCAATTTAGAAGCAAAATTTTCCTCTAAATTTCCTAAGGATTTACCTTTTATATATTTAACTTGTACAGATTTATCACTTGTAATTGTACCAATATTAAATTTATGTATCCTCATTAATGTTTTATCCTTCACAAGATATATGAATTTCTTTCTATTATTCAATTGATAATCTTTCTGAATCTTTTTATATTTTGGATAAGCCTTAAGACATCTTCCTCCATATTCCAAAAAATCTAAACACCATTGCCAATCTTCATCTTTTAAATTTCTATAGCTTAGACAATTTTTAATTCTTTTTTTTTCTATATTTGGATCAAAACCAGGACCACAAGCTAGAGTTACTAGATGCTGTAAAAGAACATCATATGATAATTCTGGGATAATTATTTCTTCTGTAATACCTTTATCTAGCAACCTCCGCATTGCACTAATCTCAATTAATTCAAGAGCATTCGTAGGCATAAATAATATTTTTGATACACCGCCAGGTTTATGAGCACTCCTTCCAGCCCTTTGGATTAGACGACCTATATTTTTTGCACTCCCAATTTGAATGATTTGATCAACTGGTTGGAAATCGACTCCTAAATCGAGAGAACTTGTACATACTACCCATTTTATTCTTCCCTCTTTAACTCCTTCTTCAACCGATTTCCTATCATCCTTATCGAGTGAACCATGATGCAGGGCAATATTTCCTTCCATCTCTGGATTAAAGTATCGAAGGCATTGAAACCATCTTTCAGATTGATTCCTTGTATTCGTAAATATTAATGTGCTTTTATTTTTATCAATTTTTTTTAAAAGTGATTTATGACTTTTAATCCCTAAATGACCGCTCCATGGGAATTTCCCCATGTTTTTTGGAATAATACTTTTTATATTTATTTTTTTTATTAAATTACTCTTGATTATTTTGGGATATTTATGACTTAAGCCTATTATTGATCTAGCTGCTACTTCTATATTCCCAATAGTTGCACTCAAAGCCCATATCTGAATATTTTGATTGTTACCTCTTAACCAACTTAAAGCTAATTCACATTGGTTCCCTCTTTTGCTGCCCATCAATTCATGCCACTCGTCAATGATAATTGAAAACAAATTAGTAAATAATTTATTAGATTCTTTATTTGCAATTAATAGAGTTAAAGATTCGGGAGTTGTTATTAAGATATTAGGAGGTTTAATTATTTGCTTTCTTTTTTCATAATTAGATGTATCCCCATTTCTAATCCCTACCGTTATCTTGGGATCAAAAAAATTAATAGCACTAATTATTGATTTTTCTAAATCTCTGCTTAAAGCCTTTAATGGAGTCACTAATAAAATATTTATACCATTTGAAAACTTGAGATCTCTTAGTTTCAAAAGCGGACCTAGTAAGGCAGCATAGGTTTTCCCAAGTCCTGTTGATACTTGTATAATGCCACTTTCGCCTCTTGAATAAGATTTCCATGCTTCAATTTGAAAGTCTAAAGGTTCCCAATTATTTTTCTTAAAAAAGCTTTTAATATGATTCATTGAATCTTTTTCATATATTTTTTTCATAATTAATTTCTTATTAGTTTGAGTGCATTTTCTAAATTATCGGCTTCCTCTATTGTTTTATCTTTTCTCCATTTTGTTATTCTTGGGAATCTTAAGGCAATTCCAGACTTATGACGTTTAGAAATTTGAATATTATCAAATGATATTTCAAAGACTAATTCAGGTTTTACTGATCTTACAGGGCCATATTTTTCTATTGTATTTTTTCTAATCCATTTATCTAATTCTTTTATCTCTTCATTATTTAGACCAGAATATGCATTAGCAAATTTTACAAGATTATTATTTTCCCAAATCGCAAAACTATAGTCTGTATATAAATCAGCTCTTTTACCACTTCCAGTTCTTGCGTAAATTAAAATCCCATCTAGTTGCATAGGGTCAATTTTATATTTCCACCAACAATCTTTCTTTCTTCCAGGTAAGTATTTCGAATTTTTATTTTTTATAACTAAACCTTCTGTATTGATTTCTCTTGATGAATTTTTAGCTTCTACTACTTCTTTCCAGCTATTAATTTGTAGTAATTTCGAGATTTTTATATTAGTAGAAATAATCGATTTTTCTTCTAAGCTTAATTTAAAAAAATTTTCAAGAATTTTTCTTCTTTCCTTAAGGATTTCCTCTCTTATATCTTTTCCTTGGAATTCTAAAATATCATAAGCAATGAAGACTACAGGTAAATCCTTTTGAATTTTTAAAGTTGGTGATTTTCTTCCAAGTCTTTTTTGTAATAATGAGAAATTTTTTGGAAAATTTTTATTTTCATCCCAGACTAATATTTCACCATCTAAAACAAAATCATTTTTAAATTCCGAAAAATATTTTTCTAATTCAGGAAATGATTTATTAACTAACTCTTCTCCTCTTGTCCATATTGAAATATTATTGGATCTTTTTATTATTTGGCTTCTGATACCATCCCATTTAGATTCAAATTGATATTGTGATATTGATTTTGTTTCTTTAATTTTTTCTTGAAATGTATTGGCTAACTGAAAAGGATATGGTTTATAAGCTAACTCTTTTTTATCTAGTTTTTGATTAAATAAAAATGAACAGGTTGCTTCATTTGGTTCTAAATCCCCCATTAGTCTATGAAGTATTATGGATTCATCGATTTCAATCACTTTTGATATCGCTTTCGTAACAAGACCTTTTGATACTCCTATCCTGAATGTACCGGTCAATATTTTATTAAAAATAAGTTGATTCTCTTTTCTAATTTTTTCCCATAATAATTTGAGATGAGATTTTTTATTATTTTCATCTAATTTGGATAAATTTGGTAATATTTTGCTAATTAAGTCATTCAGAGATATATCTACATGAATATTCTTTTCGATTACTTTATCCTGTAAAAGTAATGAAATAACTTCTGCAGAGTCCCCGACTTTTAAATAACATGTTTCTATTAGCCATAATGGATATTTATAAATATCTGCATAATATTTTCTAAGTAATTTACCGCTGATGAATCTTCTATTACTTTTACCTATGAGTAAATATATTGTCCAAATATTATTTAATTTGCTATTAGATTTAAAATATCTAGCCAAGAAATTAATTTTTTTATTATTACTATTATTTGAATCTAATTCTTCAAATAATTTTGCAAATTTATTAATGCTCATTTAACTTCATTTAATGGTTTTATGTTAATGTCTTCATTTTCTCTAAGATATTTAGCTAATGATTCTCCATCTCCATGATTAAGAAATATACTTTTAGCTTCTGATTCTTTTATTGTTTTAATTAATCCATTCCAATCTGCATGGTCAGAAATAGTAAATCCTTTATCAAATCCTGACCTTTTTTTTAGGGCTCTTATAGACATCCAACCACTTGCAAAACCAGTTTGCATTTTTTTAAATTTTTTAAGAAAATTCTTATTATTTAATGAGGGAGGTAGTAATAATAAGCTATTTTTAAGATTATTTATTTCTATATTATTATCAAAATTCTTTGTTTCTATTAGTTCTATCCCCAGTTTTTTATAGATCATGTTTATATTATTAATGCTTCTATGTGCATAAATGCTTTCAATTTTTTTGCTATCAAATTCACTTAATAATCTCTGAGCTTTACCTAAGGAATAACAAAATAGAATCGAAGTTGCATCTTCAGATTGATTAACCCAATTTGTAATATCATTTATAATCTTGCTGGTAGGTTCCCAATTAAAGATTGGGAGTCCAAATGTTGATTCGCAGATCAAGAAATCAGTCTTTAATTTCTCATAGTTAAGACAAGTTTTATCATATTGTCTTTTGAAATCACTTGTAATTAACCATTTTTCATCAACTGACCTTATCATTACTTGAGAAGAACCTAAAATATGTCCTGAAGGATGTAAAGAAAATTTTATACCATTAATTGATATTTCTTGATCATAATCAATGGTTTTTATATTGATTTTATTGCCGAATCTTTTTCTTAATAAGAAGCCTGTTTCGATTGAACAAATATATTCACTACATCCACTAGTGAAATGATCAGCATGAGAATGAGTGATAATTGCTTTCTGAACAGGTTTATGAGGATCAATCCAAATTTTTGCTGATTTACAACATAAGCCCCTATTTTCTTGAATTATTAAAGGTGACTTAGAACTTATCAATAAATTTAATCAAATTCTTATTATTTTAATTTAGCTAATTATGCCCAAGCTTGTTTAGTTATGGATATTATCGATATCATAATTAAAATACCAATAACAAATTGATTACTCCATTTCTTCATAAATAAAGACAAACTAAATTCTCTGTAAAGTTTAGTTATAGGATTGACATCTACTATTTCCTTGTCAATTTTTAGATTAACTTTATTTTCTTTAATTTTTAACTCATTTATTAATTTAATTTCACAGTTTGCTAGTACTTCCAATTGTCTAAGAATTTTATCATCCTTCTCACTTAATAAATTAATAACTGTTTCTAAACTATTTTTGTTCTCATTAATGAATTCTTCAACAATGTGATCAGCACTTTGTCCTTTTTTAATCTTTTCTAATAGATTCTGTTTAGACCAAGATTTTTCAAGAAGATTTAAAGCCTCGTGATTATCCATAATTAAGTAATTTTACTTATCTTATCTAAAATATTGTTTTAATCGTGATTAATCTGGAATTAATTTATTAAATTAATTAAAATTTTTAGAATCATTTTATTAATCTATTGGGAAAATATTTTTTGTTAGTTAATTTTGAGGGAAATTCCTTTTTAACTTCTTTGACTTTGACTTTTTCATTTGGTGGATTAATTTTGATATCTATAACTTCATTAGCTACATTTCTACCATTATTAAAATAAGATATTATTTTTTTTTCTTCATCATAATCTAATCGCTTAGAAGCTCCTTTTGTGTATATTCCAATTTCGTTGCATGCCTTAACAACTTTGCTGCTTTCAATGCCAAGGTCTTTAGCAATCATATGAATAGGTTTTTTATCAGCCATTATGTTTTTAATAATAATTGAATTATATCTGTTATATCTAATATTTCTACTGTAATTTTAATTAAAGATAGCTAATTATTATCATAGTAGTTATTTTTTCTTTGTTCAAATTCTTTTTTCATGGTTGGATTATTATAAGTAAGTTTTTTGATAGTAAGGTCTTGTGATTTTATATTAGCTCTTTGAAGATGTTGTTCAGATAAAAGTAATGCTTCTTTAGTCTTTTCAAGATTTCTAATCGTTTTATCGATACCTAAAATTGCATCTTTAAATCTATCAGAAGCTAGTCTTACATTATTTCCAACAGCATTCTTAAATTGATTAAGACTACTTTCGAAATTTGTGATATCTAATTTTTTAGACTTTTCTATTTCTAATTCTTTTTTATATTTTAGGGATTTAATTGCTGCATTTCTTAAAAGCGAAATTATAGGAATGAAAAATTGAGGCCTTATAACATACATTTTTGGATATCTATGTGAGACATCTACAATGCCATTGTTATAAAGTTCACTATCTTGTTCAAGTAATGAAACTAATACTGCATATTCGCAGGATTTTTGATTTCTATCTTTATCTAATTCTCTAAAAAAGTCTTCATTTTTTCTCTTATATAAGGATTCTTTGCTTTCATTTTTCATCTCAAACATAATTGATATGATTTCTAAATTTTGATTGTCAAACTCTCGGAAAATATAATCTCCCTTACTACCTGACGATGAGTCATTATCTTTTTCAAAAATTGAATTTTGAAATCCAGTAGCGCGTATTTTGTTAAATTCATTTTCACAATGTTTTTCTAGAGTCTCTCCTTGCATTTTTGTACTTAATTTAAGTTGCATATCTCTCAAATCAGAAATTTTTAAGTCCCTTTCTTTTATTAGATCTTGATATCTTTCTGTTATAGCCTTTTCTGAATCAACTTTTTCTTGTTTTATTTTCTCTAAATTGATTCTTAATTCTGTTTTTTCTTTTTCTATTTTATTAACAGCAATTATAACCTCTTTCTCTTTTGAGATTTTGAGGTTTTCAGCTTGATTTATAATTTCATTATTTAATTTTTGAACCTCAATATTTAAGTTATTAATTATTTTTTCTGATTCATTTTTTAGAGAATTTAATTCATTTAATTTATCTTTATCTACATGATTTAATTTTGATTGTAAGGAAATAATTGACTTTTCCATTTCTTTTTTTTCTTTGATCATTTCTAGCTTTAATTCTGTCTTTATTAATTCAATTTCTCTGAGCTTTTCCTTTTCTGCAAGGTGTAACCTCTGATCAATTTGCTTAGCAAATTCTTCATTTTTAATCTGAGAAAGTAATTCATTAAAATTAGATGGATCAATTTTAAATGTTTTGCCACATGATGGGCACTTAATATCCTTCATGACTCAATCAAAGATTTTGGGAATTTTGTTTATATTAATCAATTTAAAATATTTATATTATTTTATTAAGATTAATCATATCTGTTAAATTATTTATTAATTTTTACGCAGAGAATATAACCTTAATTATATTAAGCCTGATTTCTTTAAAAGATTTATTTTGTTTGCCAATTCTATATCTGAAGAGGAAATATCTCTCTCTAAATTATTATTTGATGAAAATGTATAGCCACTGTCATCAACAAATTCATCTTCAGCTATATTTATATTTTTATTTTTAATGCTATCAGAATAGTTCTCTATATTATTAGTATTTAAATTAATTTTATTTCCAAAACCAAAGTTGTCTATTCCTCTTGCACTTAAAGCCTCTTCAACTAATATTCCAACAACTTTTGATCTGCTTATAGATTCAGCTTGAGAGATATTGTCAATTATCTCTAGGACTCTTTTCCTTGGTAGATAACCAATCCTTTTGACACTATTGTCCATAAAATACCTCTTGTCATAATTGTAACACTTTTGTCAAGTATTAAACAATTTTTATATTGCTTTTAAAAAGAACAAAATTTTTAAATTAAAATAAATATAGATTTTTTAAATTTAGAAAGATATGAAGGAAAGAACTTTTAATAATGCTGATAGTTTTGCAATGGCATTTGATGATGAGTGGCAAAAAATTAAATGCGATGATGAGATCGTAAAAATAGATAAAGTTATTAAATTATTATCTGACCATCCCTTTGTTAAATCAAATCCAAATACCGCGATTCAAATAGCAAATTTTAGAATTAAATTATTAGGAAAATTTAAGTGAACTATCTTCAATTAATATGAACTTCCTTCCATTAATAAATTTAAATATGGATATTTATTTAAATACTTTTTCAATAATATTCTCTCTGGCAAAGTTAATAGTTCTTATTGATTTATGGGACTATATGTTCAATTTACCTTTATTTTCCAAGATTAATTTAAACATTGCTCAGTAATTATATTTATAAAATCAACCTAATTAATATTTAAATAATAATCTAGATAAACTAGAAATTTATTTAAATATTATTTCTAAAATTGAGGAGCATTAAAAAATCCTTTACTTGCTAAAAATATAATTATTCCTATTATTGGGCCGATCCCAAAAATAAACAGTACAAGTTTTGCATTGTTTTTGTTTTGATCCTGCTCTTTTTTGTAAGTAATATTTGAAGTTGCTTTTCTTTTCTTTGATTTTTTTTTCATGTTTTTATTAATTTAAGATACTTTAGAGAGATAAATTTAATAAGAAATAATCTTCTCATTTTAAAAATAACTAAATAATTTATCTACATTAACAATATTGTATAATAAATATGTTGAATCAAAGATATGAGTTCTGCAAAAAGAGAAGAAGTTAGTTCGCACCTAAGATATATAAGGTTAGAACTTCGCGATATGCATCAAATGTTATTAAAAGATGGACTATTACCTGACCCTGGAGAAGCTAGAGAAGTTCATGCACAATTAGATGCTTTGCATCAATTATTATCTGAGAAAAATAAGAAAAAAGTTAAAAATAATTTTGAAAATTTTTAGGATATAATCTTTAATTCTTAGCAGTTGATTCTATATTTCTCCTCTTTTCATGCATATTTTCTAAGGTATTATAAATATCTTTCATTTGCAGTTGAAGATGTTCTGTATTAACTATTCCACTAAGTGATTCCATCGCAGAAAGTAAACTTTCTTTAGCATCTATTAAATTTCTGCATTCTTTACTCCCAGCTTCGTAAGACATAATAATAAAATTCTCATAATATAAATATATATATATTATTTAAGTATTGTTTGTTACTTTTGATAAAAAAATTTTTAATAATGTTCAATAATATGTAACTATTTTAAAAAATTAACATTTTTACTGAAATATATTTCTAGATAATGGTTTATTTGAAAATTTTTTAAAATTCATATAAATTTATTTGTTGTTTATAAACTTAAATCCAATTCAAATTGTTTACTTAAAGATTTATTAATTACTTTTTTCTTTGTTTTTCTAATTGATCTGGATTTCCTAGAACCATGTTTAGCATAGATTATTTTTGAAATATCCCTATAACCTTCTTTTAACGATATTTTGAATAATATTTCCCTTGCTTTCTTTGAGGTTATTTTTAAATCAATAATGGGGTTTAAATAGTTTATATTCATTATTTTCTTTGAATCTAAATTATCAAGAAGCCAAGGTTCATGAACAAACTCATTAGGAACTTTTTTTAATTCTGGAACCCATTTTTTTATAAAAATACCTTTAGGATCATGATCTTTACCTTGTTTGATTGGATTATAGATTCTAATAGTATTTATTGAGGTTGTACCGGATTGCATTTGGCATTGGTTCCAATGTATTCCAGGCTCATAATCAATAAACTTTTGAGCCAACTTTAAACCTGATTGTTGCCATGGGATCCAAAGATTGTAGGATGCAAAGGACATTAGCATCGCTCTCATTCTAAAATTAATCCAGCCATTGTGATTTAGAGATCTCATACAAGCGTCTAAAAAAGGATATCCAGTTTTCCCTTCACTCCATGCCTCGAGAAAATAATCATTTTTAGATCTAATATTTGAAAAGTAAGGATGGTATTCCCTAAACTCTAGTTCTGGTTCAGACTCTAATTTTTGAACAAAATGGCAGTGCCAGAATAATCTACTTGTAAACATATTGGTTTCTTTTGCCTTTTTTAGGGTTGTTTTTTTTAATATCTCTCGAAGTGATAGACAGCCCATAGTTATGTAAGGAGAGAGCCTTGAACAACTAAAATAAGATTTATCTGGATTTGAAATGTTTTTGCCATATGAATTTAGTTCATTATCCAAGAAATAATTTAATCTTTTTATAGCTTCTTTTCTTCCGCCTTTTAATCTTCCTTCGCATTGATCTTTTTGGAAATTAAAAAAATCATCATATGGAATTTGTTGCCCCCTAAAAGATAAAGGATTAAGTACTTTGGGACACTTTATAATATCTTTTTCAAAATGTTTTTTATATGTCTTAGACCATTTATCTCTGTTTATATTTCCTCTAAAAACTCCAAATTGAAGATACTCAAACCAAGGTATGCCATTTTTCTTTGACCATTTTCTTACCTTTTGATCTCTTTTATAAGATAAGAAATCACCTGTTTCTTGGTGACTATATATACCTATAACTTTAAAATTATTTTTTATTTCTTCAAAAATTTCTATAACATTACCAACTCTTATAACAAGAGGTTGTCCCAATAAATTAAGATCTTCTTTTAAATTAATTAAGCACTCCTTACAAAACATCCATTGTCTATATGAATGGGAAGGTTGATCCCATTTATCTTTTTCTATTATGTAGATTGGTAAAACATCAAAATTTTTAGATGACTCATACAATGCCTCATTATCTATAACTCTTAAGTCTTTTTTAAACCATAAAATGTTAATCTTATGCATTATTTTTTTTAATTTATTTTAAAAAAAAATTTAGTTTTGTGTTATTTAGAAGTGGCTCTAAGTAAAGCAACTAGACTAACAACAAAGAAAATTATTAATGTAATTGTTAAAGGAGAAAAGTTTGACATTTAAAGAAATTACAATTAATAATTTAAATTTATTATTTTTTAATTTTACTCAATTTTTATTCTTTTATGTATAAATACTTAATCCTTTTTGATAAGAAAGTAGAAGAAATCTTCTACTTCTTTTTTTGTTATGCTTAATCCTTTTTTTTTGAAAAGCTTTAATTTTTCGTACATAGAGTTTATTATCTGATCATCTTTTTTACTCATAATTTAGTGATTTTTATTTCTCTAATATATAAATTGTTTCAGTACCCATCTTATCAGGAGTAATGATTTTACATCCTTTATCTTTTTCAATATTGCAATAATTATTGGCAGGTATTGATTTCCATGAACAAATCTTTTCTTTAGATTTCTGTTTATTTATTTTCCAACCATCTTTAAGATATTCTTCAATACTTACTTCATCGCAAGAAATTTTAATCTCTAATTTGTTTTGAGTTTTATTTTTTTCATTTTTATCAGATTCTTTATATTTATTATTTTTTCTATTTAAGTTAAATTCTCCATTACAGCCTGAAAGTAAAATAATAATTGAAATAAAATATATCCCTTTTAATAAAAATTTTATATTTTTCATGTATAAATCAATTCCTTTCTATTGCTTTTAGAAGTAAATCCATCTTACTCATTAAAGCTTTAACATCATCTGGTTCTGGTAAAAGTAATTCTTCAGTCACTGCCATATGCATTTTTTTGAGATCTGATCTTAAATCTTTTAGATGCATCTTAACATCATCTTTTTTATTGTTAATGTCAGTCATAAAATTTTTAATGCCTAGCTGAAGATTAACTATATTACATACAATTATATATTATTTATGTTTTAGGTCTTGAAATCTTTTAATCTATTTTTCAGTCTCTCTGAAATTTTCTATTTCATTACCTCCATTGCAAAAATTAACTGAAAGCATTTCTACATTTTTAAGATCTTCTTTTTTTAAAATTTTTATTCTATTTATATAACTGCTGGCTGCTTTTTGACATTTTAATTTAGAGTTTGAATATCTAATTACTGGTTGAAAATATCCAATGGTAAATAAAAATAAAAATGCAAACAATATAAATTTGTTTTTTTCTTTATAAATATCAATTGTTCTTTTTTTAGCTTTTAAAATTTTAATTAACCAATTATCTGGTAATCCAATCTGAACAAATAATAATTCAACCCACCATGGTAGTCTCTTTTGATTGATTTGACTAGATTTTGCAGGATTTCTTTTTTTTCTTTCTTCAAAAGTAGATTTCTTTACTTCT